>Ga0209086_10000066_pt1 | contig 93862 bp, 113 predicted proteins | sample M_130207_XF_Meta_FD_187312 | JGI IMG/M metagenome (GOLD analysis project Ga0209086, IMG submission 187312) | Freshwater microbial communities from Lake Montjoie, Canada to study carbon cycling - M_130207_XF_MetaG (SPAdes) (version 2) | ecosystem: Environmental > Aquatic > Freshwater > Lake... | reverse complement strand
AATTACGGCAATTTTTGATACCTACCCCCCCTAAAAAGGGTGAAAAAATACATAATCGGCGAAAGGAATCACAGTTTAACGTCTCATTTGATGCGTAGCACCTATGAAACGTTCTAGGGAATTCCCATTTTTAATTAAATTAGTATTTTAATAAATGAAAGATAAGACAAAAGATTTTTTAGATAAGATAATTACATCCGTAAATTGGAAAATTAATGGATTTAATACATTACCTATTTTATTTGGAACATGTATGGCTATTGTAGATATATTTATGATGTCAGTTACGAAAATGGTAAGTATTGGATCAATATCAACTTCTGTAGGTATACCTTTATCTATTAGTTTGTATGCTATGGAACCTTTAATATTCTTAAAAGCTATGAAATATGAAGGTATGGTAGTAACAAATTTAGTATGGAATTTAATGAGTAATATAATTGTAACTTTACAAGGCGTTTTAGTTTTTGGTGAATCAATTAAAGGATTAAGATGGTTAGGTATTGCTATGTCTTTATTATCTTTAGGATTATTGGCGTATACAAATGATGATTAAATTATAATCATTCATTAAAAATAATGGAATATCTTTTAAGATTAATTAATGGTATTGGAAACAAAATATTTATTTTAGTTTATTTCTTAAATAAATATCCTGAAGATACTTTATTAATTATTGACGGGAAATCACATCATCAATATGGATCAGAAAAAGAAAAGATTTGGCATTTATATCCTAAATTACTAGAACATCCTAGAATAAAATTTATTCGATGGAAAGAATATGATAGTTTGAAATTGCAAGGTCTTAAAGAACTTGAAATTACAAATGATGTATTTCATAATATTGAAGGTTTTTCTGAAAAGGCAATAAAGAAATATTTCAAAATAAATTCAGAATATGAATATTTGAAAAATAAATATGATTTTGTAAAAGGATTATTTGTACATTTTCGTTTAGGAGATAAATTTATACAAAATTATCAAAAAGTTCGGAAAGGTGCTTCAAAGGATTATATTGTTTTGAAACCTGAATATTATTTAAAATACATTTCTGAATTTAATGGACCTATCTATATTTTCTCCGATGATCCAAAATTAGCAAAATGTTTATTAGGAACAAATTATGAATATCCAATTGAAGATACAAATGAAACTCTTTATTGTTTTCAAAATGCAAAACATTTATTGATTTCTGAAAGTACGATGAGTATAGCAGGAATAAAATTACAAACTAAGAAATTCAAAGCAATTGTACCAGGATATTTTATTTGGGAAAAGAAAGTTATTAAAACACCTTATTTCAAAAAAGATATGAATATAGAAATTGAAAATGATGAATCTTTAATTTTAAATACAAAATCAGAATATGAAGATGTAATTACAAAATGTAAAGTTAAATTAAATTAAGAAATGGATTCTAAATTAATTTATAAATACTTTTATAAAAACCATTAATGGATTTTGTAAAAGTACCTAAACGTCAAGATAAAAATAAATTTAAAAATGATCAAGAATTTCGTAAAGCTGGTAAAGGTGTAAGAGCAAAAGAAAAAAATATAGAGTTATCTAAAATTAAGAAATAATTTCAATTTTTAATCTCAAAATATTTGAATCTTCAGATGTATCTAGTAATTTCCATTGAATATTTGATAAACCTGTATTTGAATTATCAGATGCAAGATCTTCCCATTTTGTCATATTTTTAGCATTTGGAATTAATCGTGTATCAGTATGTTCCAAAACTTTATATCCTGATGTTTCAATAGGTTTATAAATTTCTAATTTATGTTTCTTAATTCTTTTTAACATAGCATCATCTTCACCACCCCATCCCCAAAAATGATTAGGAAATCCATTAATCTTTTTCAAATCTATCATAGAGATTGAAAATGCTTGACCTATGAAATTATTACCTTGATATTTATCTTTGTAAATTCCACCAATATGAATAGGTTTTTCAGGGAATGCAGTATAATATTTCGTAATAGCACTCAAAGGAATTAAATCAACATCATGATAAATTACATAATCTTTTTTTAATTTTTGTGCATATCTTGTACCAATATTTAATAAAGCGCCTCTATTAAATTTTTTATTATCTTCGGATTGTTCTATAATAATAATTGTCCAATCAGAATGCCATCTTTTCATATGATTACAAAATTTTTGTAATTGTTCACCACGCTTTTGTTCTAATTGTTCTCTAAATGGTATTAGAAGAGTAGGTGTACTTTGCCTAAATTGTTTAGTTTCTTTTAGTGATAAAGGAATAAACATTTCTACTTGTTTCAATAGTAAGAAACTTAATTTAATGCTTTAACAATTTCAGGAACAGCGCATCTTTCCATAAAAGGAAACTTATTAGTATTTACTAACAAATTTGGTTTAGGAATAGAATCATCATATAATTCAGATATTCTGAAATATGATTCATTAACCCAAAATTCATTTATACAAAAACGTTTTTTTAGAGTAAATCCATTCTTGTGTAATATATCTCTACATTCTTGATCTTTTTCTGGGTTATGTTTATCTAATTCAATAACAATTACATACACTGGAATATTAAAATCAAATGTTTTCAAAACGACTAATTCAGCACCTTCAACATCTATGCTAAGTAAATCTATATATTTAATATTTGATTTCTGAAGAATATCTCTAAATGGTTCACCTTCAACAAAATATTCATTCGAGTTTCTATGCCATTGATTTTTGAAATCTTCTGCCATAGTTTGAACTAAACCTGCGGTTGCATAATTTCCAATAATTTTTACTGGACCTTTTGTATAATTAACTGCTAATTTATAATTATTGCACAAAGGTCTATTATTGACAAGTTCATAATATTGATCAGTTGGTTCGATTATTGTTCCTTTAAATCCCAAAGTATCTTCAAAAAATTTTGTATTTGAATATGTTAATCCGTTCATACCACCTAATTCAACAAATAATCCTGTTGGATTGATTTTATTAATAAAATGCTTAAATATATAAGTATCTTCACCCTGTTGACTATAAAATACATACATTTATTTGTTTTATAAACCGCATTGTATAAATAATATGAGAATTTTGACGAATTATCAAGATACTTTGGAATTCTTAAAACCATTTATAAAAAATTCTAAATCTAAATCTAATTTAAAAACTTTGCCTCCACAAATTCATGGACCATGGTATCAAGATATTGAATCAGTAGAAAATACTTTAAAATATATATTTGAGAAATTACATCATAATTGTTATATCTTATGTTCTTCAGAAAGTGAATTTGAATTTATTAAATTAGAATCATCAACTACAGCACCATCTTTAAAACCTTATTTAGAACAAAAATTAAATAAAACTATAAAAGGACAAAAACGTAAATCTTTATTGAAAACAATAAGAAAAAAACAATGGAGAGTTATGCAATGTATTGTAAAAGAATTTAGTAATGGATCATTTGCAACAGAATTCCAAGAATTCTTAAATTCTCTTAATGGAAAAATACCTGAAGGAATATTTGTATTTTCTTTAACGGATGCTCAAATTTTAAGAGAAGATGGTAAAGAACCATGGCAAATGATTACTGGTTCTAAAGATTTAGGATTATATAAATTCAATAAACATTTACCTTTATTAGCATATTCGGGTCAACAAGGTTATTGGGATATTCCTATTCCTACTCAAGATGATATTGACTATGTTAAAAATCCACAAGATATTCCAACTATTGAATGGTCTCAGAAAATCCAAAAAGCTGTGTTTAGAGGTAATCCTACAGGATGTGGATATACTACTGAAACAAATATGCGCTTAAAAATATCTACTTTGAAATCTTCTTTGTTAGATGCTGGAATAATTCAAAATAAATCATCTTCATTGAAATTTGATCCTATTGAAGGTTTAGGTGAACTAAATCAACCACAAATTAAAAAAGTTCCTAAATTAGATTTAATTAATGAACAAATTAAATTTAAATATATTGTTCATATTGATGGAAATGTTTTAGCGTATAGATTATTAAAATCTATGTTATTAGGATCGTTAATTCTTAGAGTTAGAAGTCCTTATATACATTGGTTAGATCATATTATGGAAGAAGGTAAACATTTCATATATGTTAAAGAAGATTTATCCGATTTAGAACAAAGAATAGAATGGTGTATTCAAAATGATAGTAAGGCAAAGAAAATTGCACAACAAGGACAAAGATTTGCTCAAAAAGTTCTTACAAAAGATTTCATAAATAAATATTTCTTGAAATTATTAAAATCGTTGTAAAATTTATATTTTTTTATAAGAAATTAAGATTATTAGTGAGGTAACTTAAAATGGATTTTTTTATTATATATTTAAAAAATATATAATAATGAATTTTATTAATCATGTATTTGATACAGAAGAAGTATGTAGAATATTTGTTTTGAAAATGTTTAATAATACATGGTCAATGATAAATAAAATTATAGATAATGCTGAAAAGGATATTATTAAAGGAAATTATGAAAAAGATAGAAGACAAATGCTTATTCAATTAGTTCAGACAAGAATTAATGTTTTCTTAAATAAATTAAATGAAAGTATATTTATCTTTAATTATCAATTTAATTATAATATTTCTATACCAATAGAAAGTTTTGATCTTGATGAAAAATATGATTTTCTTTTAAATTTAGATAATACAAATGTTTGTACAGATATTAACTCTATAGATTAATACAAAAAAACGAATAATTTTTTAATAAGGTTTTAATTTACTGCATAGATGTTTGAATTTGTTTTCCTTTCTATTTGGAAAGCTCTTATTAATTATAAACAAAATGAACTTGAACGACGACGTGAAATCATTTTAGAAAAATATAACGAAGCTTATAAATTTTATTTAGGTGAAATTGTAAAAGAAATAAAAAATGATTTAGATAAAGGAAATGAAAGAATTAATTAAAAATAACTAAAAGTAGATAAATGGATTTAAACAAAAACTATAATGGCCACTTTTTTCTATTTTTAAAATGGATTTAGATAACATAAATCTATTTTTAAATTATTAAAAAGATGTCTGATCTTGCAAAACAATATCAGAAACATACTTTACGTGAACATATTTATAAATTGCCTGATACATATATTGGTTCTATAGAAAATTCTATGGAGGAACATTATATTGTTGAAAATAATAAATTTGTTTTAAAGAATTTATTATTCAATCCTGGTTTCTATAAATTAATTGATGAATTATTAGTTAATGCACATGATCATGTAATAAGATTAAAAGAAAAGAAATCTTCAAATCTTGTTAAGAATATTGATATATCATGTGATGGTGAAAGTTTTACTATTCGCAATGATGGTGAATCAATAGATATTGAAAAACATCCTGAACATGGAATATATATTCCACAATTAATCTTTGGTGAATTATTAACATCAACAAATTATGATGAAAAAGAACAAAAATTAGTTGGTGGTAAAAATGGTTATGGTGTAAAATTAGTAAATATCTTTTCAAAGAAGTTTAAGTTATGTATTGTTGATACTACACGTAAACTAAAATATGAACAAATATTTGAAAATAATATGACTAAAATTAATGAACCAATTATAAAACCTTGTAAAACTACAAAATCTTATATTGAAATTACATTTGAACCTGATTTTAAAAAATTCGGATGGACAGATAAAATTCCTCAAGATTTACTTAGTGTTATTCAAAGAAGAGTTTATGATTTGGCAATGACAGTTAATAAGGAGGTCAGAGTTACATGGTGCGACACACTCATTAAATTTCGCGACCTTACATCTTATACGAGTTGGTATCTTCCTGAAGATGCACTCGTTATTACAGATAATCCTCAACTTCATTGGCATATTGCAATATGTGATTCTCCCACCGACAAGTTCTTTAGTGTTTCTTTTGTAAACGGTATTTGGACTCGTAGTGGTAAACATGTTGACGAAATAACTAATCAAATTGTTTCTTATTTTACTTCATATATAGAATCTAAGAAGAAAATCAAAGTTAAACCTTCGTTAATAAAAGATTCTTTGGGAATATTTATTAATTGTTTAGTTATTAATCCTTCATTTAGTTCACAAACTAAAGAAATTCTAACTTCAAAAGTTTCATGTAAATTATCTGAAGAATTTCTTAAAAAACTTTTGAAATTAAATATTTTAGATAAAGTTTTAGAAGAACAACAAAAGAAAGATTCTAAGGAAGATAAGAAAACTGATGGAAAAAAACAAACAAGAATTACTGGTATACCTAAATTAGATGATGCTTTAAATGCAGGAACATCTAAAAGTCATGAATGTACCTTAATCTTAACAGAAGGTGATTCAGCTAAAGCTATGGCATTATCTGGATTATCACAAGAACAAAGAAAATCTTATGGCATTTTCCCTTTGAAGGGTAAATTATTAAATGTTAAAGATACATCAACTAAAAAAGTTGAACAAACTGATGAGATTGCTAATTTGAAAAAGATTATTGGTCTTGAATCAGGAAAGAAATATAAAGATTTGAAATCATTAAGATACGGAAAAATATTAATTATGACAGATCAAGATTTTGATGGTGCGCATATTCGTGGACTATTAATTAATGTATTTCATGAATTATGGCATGAATTAATAACTCTAAAAGGTTTTATTACTTATATGGCTACACCAATTGTTAAAGCAACAAGAAATACAAAAACATTGTCATTTTATACACAATATGAATATGAACAATGGAAAAAAACTAATCCTAATTGGAAAATTAAATATTATAAAGGATTAGGAACATCTACAAGAGATGAAGCCAAAGAATATTTTAAAGCTATGAATGTTGTAGAATATGAATATATAGATAAAAAAGATGATGAATCAATTGAATTAGCATTTAATAAATCTATGGCAGATCAAAGAAAAGAATGGTTGAAATTACATGACGAATCAAATATTGTTGTAAATACTTCAAATAAAGTAAGATATGAAGATTTTGTTAATAAAGATTTAATACACTTTTCAAATTATAATTTAGAAAGATCTATTCCAAATATGATGGATGGATTAAAAACATCACAACGTAAAATCCTTTTCTCAGCATTTAAAAGAAATTTGAAAGCTGAAATTAGAGTAGCACAATTTGCTGGATATGTTTCAGAACATTCTGGTTATCATCATGGCGAAGCATCTTTAAATGATACTATTGTTGGTATGGCTCAAGATTTTGTTGGGTCAAATAATGTATCATGGTTTGTTCCTCAAGGACAATTTGGTACTAGAATACAAGGTGGTAAAGATTCTGCATCGCCTCGTTATATTCATACATATTTACAACCTAATATATCACAATTAATTCCTAAAGAAGATTTTGATTCTTTAGATTATAGAGATGATGATGGTTTATTAGTTGAACCTTATTGGTATTGTCCTATTCTACCTATGCTTCTCATAAATGGAGCAAGAGGTATTGGAACTGGATATTCAACTTTTATACCGCCATGTAACCCTCATAAGATCTTGGAAGGTTTAAGAAAATTCTTAAAGAATCAAATTAGTTTAAAAGATATTGAATTAAAACCTTACTATAAAAATTTCAGAGGTACTATTTCAGATGATCTTTCAATTAAAGGTTTATGGACAATAACAAAAGATATTATGGAAATTACTGAATTACCTATTGAAGTATGGACAAATGATTATAAAGAATATCTTTGTAATTTAGAACAACAAGGAACAATTAAAGAATTCTTTGATTCTTCAACGGATACTATTATAAATATTAAAATTAAATTAACAGGTAATCCTGATCATTTGAAAATCTTAGAGAAATCTTTAGAATATAAATTGAAATTAACAAATATGCACGCATTTAATTCTAAATGTGTAATACAAAAATATAATACATTTCATGAAATTCTTCAAGAATTTGTAAGTATGAGATTTCAAATGTATGAAAAAAGAAAAGAATTACAATTACAAAATATGCGTAATAAAATTCCTTATCACGAAAATGTTGTAAGATTTATTAAACAACAAGTTTTAGATAAACCTATTCCTGATTTAAGAAGAAAATCTATTGATGATTGTATTGAGTTGTTGAAAAAAGATAAGTTTATTGAAATAAATGAATCGTATGATTATTTATTAAATTTACCTTATAAATCAATTTCGTTAACAAATATGAATAAACATATTTCAGATTTAGAATTATTAATAAAAGAAATCCAAAAACTGGAATGTTTATCAAAAGAAGAATTATGGTATAATGATTTAGAATTGTTTCATATAAATAAGTAATACTATGGAAAATAAAAGTTATTTAGAGATTTTAGCTGAAAATGATACAGATGCAAGAAAAGATTATGAATTTAACCCAAAAGATCTTTTTGTTGAACATAATGAATTAGAAGAAGAACAAGAATTAGAGACAATTGAGAAACATGCGCATACAGAATTAGAAAACAAAGAAGATTTCCAAAAATTTGGTGGATCATATCATCAAGCTGGCGCACCTGCTCCATTAAATGAAATAACAAGTGATCAATATTTAAAAAACAGCGTTTTATATGAAAAAAATATTAAGACACATGTTGTAAATGTTGATTCAAGATTTAAAATTCATTCTGATGATCCTTCTACAGATTTTACATTTAGATTATTAAAACCTATGAGAAATATTATATCTTTAAGAATATCAAGTATAGAATTTCCTAATACATATTATACATTTTCTAGAGCAAGACAAAATACATCGTTGATATTATATTATAATAAAACTTCATTAGATACAATATTATCTAAAAAAATTATTTCTATACCTGATGGCAATTATTCACCTGAAGAATTAGTTGATACATTAAATGAAATATTAATTGATAATCCTGTATCAATATCATATAATCCTATAAAAGGTAAAATATTATTTGATTCACAATATTATTTTGAAATTGATATTTTAGGTGTTAATTTATCATTTTCTAACCGTAAATATGATAATGGATTAGGATATAATTTAGGATTTAGACAAAATCAGAAAGGTGATTTTTTAAAAGCTGTTAAAGAAATATCTAATATACAAATATATAAACTTGAAGGAACTGCTATAGTTGATACAATAGATAATAATTATATTTTTATTTCATTAGATCCTGATTGGAAAGTTGTTATAAATCAAACAAAAGATAGAGAATTACATTATTCATTTGCAAAAGTAATTATTAATGTACCTAAAGGTTCAGTATTATATGATAATGGAGCAAATACAATCACAAAAGAATATTGGTTTCAACAACCTACAGATATAAGTGTTATACCTGTACGTATTTCAGATCCATATGATCAAACAATTGATTTATCAGGAATGGACTTTTCATTTTCATTAGAAATGAAAGAAGTAAGAAATGCAGCATTACATGAATTAATTAGATCTAAATGATTTTAATTTAGCATCTATTTTTCTTTGTATTAATTCTAAATCATTTAAAGTTTGTTCTTTAGATGATTTACGATTATTAAAATCTTTAATTTTATCAAGTATTTCAGATTTAGTTATTTGTATTTGTTTATTGTGATAAGACCCATTTGATTGAAAAGATTTTGAATTACTTACAGATCTTCTCATCTTATTTTTCTAAAAAGAAATTTAATAGTCGAAATTTGATTTATTGGGCGAAGCTATTAATTGAATACCTAAGGTATAATCTACGTTGGAAGCTGCGAATTCTGAATCTTGATCTGAACCTATACCAGTTCCACCATCTCTTAATAATCCAGATTGGGGATCGGTTATTCCAATAGGAATATCGAATGATCTACCTTGGAAAGTTAATTTAATAGAAGGAGCATTTTGCCATTGAGGGCCTAGACCAGCTACGACTGTAGGATCAACTCCATATCTTCTTGCTGAACCTAATGAATATTTAATATAGAATGTTAATGTATCATTATCTGCAAAAGAAATACCATAAATATGAGATGCTAATGTCCATGGAGTATTAATAGGGTTACCATTAGGACCAATTCTATTAACTATAGCTGAAGGAATATCTGCTATATCTACTTCTATAGTATTATTTGCTCTGCCATAAGCAACAGATTGTTCAAATAAGTTTCTTAATGGATTTACAAACACTGTCATCGTTGTGTCTACGTCTTGTATTATATCTGAAACTCTATCTATACTAATTCCTTTTTGTGTTATACTACGAATAGCTTCGACAGGAATGAAATTTAGTAAACTTTCAGATGAATATGTTGCTCCTGCAAAAGTTACTCCAGTATCATCCATATACTTTTTCAATTGTTTTGATGGTATAGGAGATAAATCATCTTTGAAAAATCCAGCTGTTCCTCCAGATACACCCCAAGGATTTCCAGTTTGACCTGAATTACCAAGAGTTTGATAATTATTTAGAGTTATTCCTGAAAATAAAATATCTAATCCACCAAGACGATCAGATTCTTGATATGTTCCATTATGACCTGTAAATCCATATGTTACATTCACTTGTGAAAGAACATAGTTTAAGAATAATCCTACATTTGGACCTGTGAATCCGGAACCAGTTTGGGCTGTTGAACCAGTTAATCCATTAAATGTACGACCACCTGATGCTCCAGTACCATATTGTCCCCCCAACCATGCAGAATCATATACTATCATACGCTGCAATTCTTCTTTAGGAACATTCATCACAATTGTTTGATTTGTTGCTAAAGGTTGAGTTAATTCACCAAGAACAATAATTTCAGTTGAATCACCACCAAAACCACTGAATAAATAAGGGAATTGTAAATTTGCAGGACCAGTATATCCAAAAGCAGTTCCACCACCTGCATAATTATTAGTATATTGAATAATACCAGTATAAAAATTTTGTTTAGTAGCTGTTCTTATAAAATTTACATTAGAATCAAAAAATCTCAAAAAATATTTGGCAACATCGCCACTTACACTAGTTGAAAACTGATATGCTGATGTTCCTTGAACATATGCTACACTTTGTTTTACAACACCATTCTTATCACATAATTCTATAAAACCAGAACGAGGATTAGATGCATACCTTGGATCATTAAATATAGATAATCCCGAATAATCTAAATAATCAAAATTTATTAAAGTAAAACTTAATGTATTTTGTGTTACTCTATATTGATATATTCCACCTAAAAATGTTTCATTCGGAGAAAATAGTATAAGTTGATAAGCTGTATTATAAGATGTTGATCCATCGGGGGTAAATCTTAAATATGTTACTTTAGGAATTGTAGCTGAAAATGTTCCTGTTGCTGAAATAGTATAATCATAAGTTGATCCAAGAGAATAGTTATATGAAGTTGAACCTATTAATGAACGCATAGTTGTTCCATCAAGTAAACTTAATGTTCCCGAAGTTACACCTGAAGGACCAAAAATTGAATCAGTATTTTTATCAAAATAATCAAAATCACTAATTTTCAAGTATATATTTGATGATGTTAAAACATTATCTTCTACATTAGCAAATAAAAATTCATCTGTAGGTAATAGACCACTAAATTGAACAGGTATAGTTATAGTTGAAGATCTTAATGATTGTTCTGTATTATCATAAAATGACATTCTATAAGGTATAGTTGTTATTCCGGTAGGACCTAAATCAGGAAATTCAACTGAATATGAAGGTCCATTATAACTAATAGATGCTGTTGAACCGCTAAATGGTATACCAGTTAAACCAGAATATAGTGTACCAGTGTTACCTGATTCTTGAGAAACAATATAAATTTGTCCTGTATTACCAATCTTATCAATTGAATTAAATATAGAATTTTGATCTTTATCGAAATAATTAAATTGTGTTAAATCTAAAACTATTTTTCTTCTTCTATTATATTGACTTGCTACCAAAGTACCCGTAATACCTTGATCTTCTAATAATTGAATATGTGCAGGAATACTAAAAGTTTCTCCAGAAAATAAATTAGAATTTAAAGGGTTAACATATTGATAATATGATCCAGGTTCAACTATAGCTGTTCCTCCTATAGCCGGAAAGAAATAAGGAGCATAATATAAATCAAAATTAGGATTTTTTACTATATCAACAATTCCAGTATTTGATCCTTGAACATCTGTAACTAAAATTTGTCCTGATGTTATACCTTCAAAATTATAATTAATATTATATATATTTGCTGTTACACCATTAGAATCAGATCTAAATATTGTAGGAGAATTATTTAAAGGTAAATTAAATGGTTGTACACTTAAGAAATTATAAGATGGTCCTGTAAATCCACTTAGACCTTGATAATATATCATATATAAATCATCTAGTGCAGCATCCCATGCTAGTGTATACCCTGAAATAGTATTAAATGCATTATTATTAGAAAATGATGTTATAGTTCCTAAAGTTATTCCTGCAATTGTTCTTCTATCACCTGATGTTATTCCACTTATTCCGGCAGTTGTTTGTTGATATACTACAATACCAGCAGATGAACCATCAGGAACATCAAATCCATCATATTTAATTCCACTTAAATTTATTATGGAACTTGTTTTATCTTGAAGTTGAATAACTTGACTAGTTACACTTAATAATCCATCTGGTTGAGGACTTAATGTTATGCCCACAGGTAAATCTTGAGTATGATCGTCATTGTCATAAGTTATTTGAGAAGGAGAATAGTAAAGCATAAAATTAGTATTTGAACCTTTTAGAACATTAAATAGTAGTGTACCATTGCCTGAAGAATTAGTAGTAATTAATCTATCTCCTAATGTACTACCTAAATCATCTGTATTTCTTAAATATAGAAAATCTGTAGGTAAATTAGTACTTGTATCAATTGTATATGAATATGTTATTCCAGTATTACTTGTATAAACATACGATGCTCCAGTAATACCTAAATTTAATTGATGGAAAGCTGTATCACCTACATTAGGACTAGCAGATAATGTTAATCCTAAATAATCTATAAAGTTATTTTGAACAGCTGCCATCTTTTATTATGTTATTTTAATTACAAGAGAATTAAATCTCATTTAATCTTTTAAAAGTAAACTCTGTGCCATCAATAACTTCTGTATGATGAAAATACATTCTATCATAAATTACACCTTGATCGGCTCCAGGTAGTTGTACACTAAAAGGTATACTTTGATTTGATTTTATTATAGAATAATCAGTTTCATCATTAGGAGTATATACTGGAGGACCTGTAATAGTATCAGGTTTAAATTTAAATAAATAAAATATAAATCGATTGCTCGGGTTATTACTTCCAAATAAATCTGATCTTTGTTCATTATTAATTGTTACATTTGAAATTGTTGCATACATTCTTTTAATTCCAGGTATTAAATTACAATTTACATCTAATCCGGCTCTGGTTAAGAAAGATGGTAAATTTACAAATGTATCACTTAATCTATCCATATAAGCATATTTATAATGAAGTTTAAAATTTGAATATAATGTAGTTTCTTCTAATTTGTCAATTACTAACTCACTAAACGTTTGTGGGTTAATATAATAATCTCTTAATTTAAATTCTTTATAATAATTTATTGAACTAGTAGAACCAGTAGATCCAAATGTTCCACCTTTAACAACAAAATAATCATCTAAATTATATCCTGTTAAACCAAAATTAGTAATATTTAGTATAACTTTATTAAACCTTTCTCCAGTTATTCCAACATTTGCTGATAAAGTATTATAAAATATATTAGAATTAGATGATTGATCGAATACTTGTTGTTTTATAGATATTTCAGGTTGGTAAGTTAAATAATCTTGAGTTCCAGTACTTCCAAATGTTACACCTTCACTTACAATATCTTTAGCACTTGAATAAGTAGTATTATAAACAGCATTTCCTTGACTATAACTTGTTGAAGGTACATCTAAATAATTTGGTGCTCCACCTAAAGATTTATAACTATCAACTTGATTGTCGAATAATATTGGTATGCATATAGAAGTATCAAAAATGTTTATATCAGGATAACCCATAGTAGTATTTGGACCAGTCGTATAATCTCGAACAAATCCACGCAACTCACCAGAAGCAAGAGGTATAGATACAAGTTCACCTTTTTTATAAGTTTTTTGTTCAGAAATCGGTAATATCGTAGTACTAGAATTAGCTGTACTTCCATTAATTAAACATACTATCCAATCATTAGAATTTAAAGATGGTGAACTAGTTGTTCCTGTTGCTGCAAAATAATAATATTGATCACCTCCATAATTTATTTCAGCATTTCCGTTTAAGAAAATTTGTCCATCTGTAAAATAGGATGTAGATCCTTGATAATTTAATTCTTTTAATGTAAAAAATGTAGATGTTGATCCAGTTAAAGATTCAGAACCAATATAATCCATTAATGTATTTGTAAATCCCATAGATGTTGAACCGCTATCTAAGATAATAGTATTGCCATTATCTAAAGTAATTTGTGATCTAATATATTCTAAGTTATAAGTTTGATTAGGGAATAACTTTTCAAATACTCCATCAAATGTTCCATTATTATAAGATAATTTCAAATATCTATTACCAAAATCAACATAATTAATTCTATCAATACCAGTACTTCCTACTATATCATAAACAAACCCTGCAAAAATTGGCGGAGTAGGAGAGAATACTTGTCTATACACAAAGTTATTTCTAGCAGATGGATTTAAATATGGATTGTTATTCTGTCCAATATTATTAATATTAAAACTATATCCTTCAGGTAAATAAGGTGTTATATTTACCCATGATCTATCCATTATAGGATCAATATTTCTAATAGATGTAGTTCCCATTAATGCATAATAATTTCCAGATGCTACAATTACATTTTTATAAGAATAAGTTACACCTGCATCAAAATTACCTCTATAAACAAAATTTCCAGTTGAACTAGCTTTCAAAATTAAATCACATTTCAAATCTTTTAAATACATATCACCAACCTTATTCCTATTCATATCAATAGCAGGAATTATTTTTGAAAATAAAGGTGTATAGTTATAAGTTTTTAAAGATGTTTGATTTGCAGATAAAACTACAGAATATTCTAATACTATTCCATTATTAAAGGAATCTGTTGTAACATTATTAAAATCAGTCCATTGATAAGATATCTTTAAAGTATTTACTTGTCCTAGATATAATTTCTCTCTATCCAAATATATTTCAATATTTATAGGATAACTAGACAATGTGCTTAAAGCTTTATATCCTACTATGACATTATCATTATCTCTTCTTACAATCGCAGTTCCGCCATAAATTTCAGGATAAGAATTTGATGGATCGTTATTATAAAAATTAAAATTTGCAATATCTAATTTAGAATTATAAAATTGAGGAATTTCTATATTTGGTATACCTGTAATACCTAATCCTAATGTAGGTCCAGCGGGTGTTGTAAATTCGGGTATATTTAGTAAGATGGTATTGTTAGTATATGTAGAACCAATTAATCCATTAGATGTAGATGTAGTTCCTTCTAGCATTGAAGGTGGTGACCATATATTCGTATTATCATATCTTAAAGTTAAATTAGTAAAGGTTGTTCCTGGATTTAAATTTCTAATTTCAAATGGAAGTGTTCTTGTTATAGGAATAAAAGTTCCATATATATTATTATTAGATTCAATTAATTGTTTAGAATATATTTTTCCAGTTGGACCCATAACATATAAATATCCATTATAAGAATTCATTGAAGATATTTCTTTTTCAATATCATTTAAATAAACATCTGCTTTTAACAATGTATTATTATATGTGAAAGATGATAATTCTTCTGTAGATAATGCTAAGTTTGCTCTTGATGGTATTTGTATTGTTGATGTATAAATTCTATTAGATAAATATGAAGGATCAATTCTACTAACTAAATATATTTTACCTATATAAGGTGTACCTCTTTGTAATCCTTTAATTGAAATATCAATATATCTACCATTTTCATTATATGTTAAAGGTGTAATAATTGTATTTTTACTTGGTGAATTATTTACAAGAACTGTAGAATCATTAAAATCAATACATAAATCATATGGAATTGCTGTATCAAGTTGGTAAACTGTTGAATCAGGATAAGAAACATATTTCAAATCTTTTAATCTTAAATTGTAACTTAATATTTTACCTGGCAATTGTGTTAATTCTGATTTACAACTAAATTCTATTCCTGTAACGCCAGTTTGAAATTCAAAATTAAACATTTTTGATTTAGAACCCACTAGACCAACATTATAAGTTAAGAAATTTTTGTTATACAATCTGTTTGGTAATAATCCTTTAACTAGTATAGATACTGTAGAGGCGCCAGTAAATCCAAAATATTCTAATGAATGTTGATCATTATATTTGACATCAATTAAATATGATGTTGCGCCTTTACCATACAATGAAGGATTCAAATAATCATTATCATATTTAAATTGATCTCCTCCAACCAATCCATTAGTTAAATCAAAACTAATTAGTTGACTTGTTAAGTCATATGAAGAAACATCTGTTGAAGTAATGAATGGATTAGGATTAGTTTTATTTATTTCTACATATAATCCATCAATATCAGCTGTAATTGCAGTTGAACCTGTTAATGCAGATGAAACTAATAAAAACAATTCTTTATCAGTATTTAAATAATTAAATTTAAAGAATCTATGTAAATATGGAACATTTGGAGAATTAACTTGATCTAAGATAACACTTGTTATTTGTGTACCATCATCAAGTATTTGACATATATCATCCAATTGTATTCTTGAAATTAAATCTATAGCAGGTCGTGTTTCTGAATCAGTAATTCCTGTAAATACATTTATTCCACCAGTTCTAGCTATAGTATAATCATTCAAACTAATTAGTTTATCAATATTCGAATTTAATTTAACACCATTAAATCCATAATTAATAATTTGATAATTTTTAAATGTTAATGGATCATATAGAGACCATTGAAACGGAGTTTGATTAAATGTATATCCAGTTTGATTTTTTCGTACATTAACTAAATATAATGTATTTAAAGGTGAAAATCTATTAGAAGGGAATGTAAGTAATCTTTGTTGTTTATTAAACAAATAAGTAGGTATAACTTTTTCAGCTGATGGACTAAAATTTCCTAATGTATAACCTATATCTAATATTTCGTTGAAAGGAGTAGAAAATAAGCTATCTCCATAAGAATAATCTATATTTAATGTTGCATTATCTAAATCTATAAAATCTTTTCCTATTGCTGTAGAACCTAAATTCAATCTTGGTATATTAGGAGTTTCTGGGACAGATGAATATATATTAAAAACAATTTCACTACTATTTAAAGGTAAAGTAATATCTTTTGGAATAGTATAAGATTTTTGTACATAAACTGGATAATCATTAATTATATCTATTGGTAATGTTTCTGTATTGCTATCATCAGTAAGTAAACTTTGTTCTATATATTGACCCAAATTATTAATATCATAATTATATTGAATTTTTACAACTGATGAATTCCATAAAATAACAGAATTTGTATCAAATTGTCCAGCTGTAATGCCTAATTGAGGAATACCAGTTGCATAATAGCCCGTATCTCCAAAAGGAGGCACATTAAATGAATCTAAATGAAGTTCTTGTGAATAAGGATCAATTTGTGAATTTAAAAATGATGAAATATCTATATTATAAGTTTCACCACCAATAACACTAGTAGATTTTATACTATATATAGATGTTGAACCTCCATAAATTAAACTATTAAATCCCATATATTCTCTTCCAGTAAAACCCTCTCCTTCATTATTGCTAGAGAAATCAAAATATCCACTTACACCTATAGTATATGTTGAAGGATCGCCATATAATTTTCTTCCACCTAATTCAGAAGATAAATTTGCTATTTTATTAGTACTTAAATTAATTCTAGAATCGTCTAGTTTATTCCAATTTTGTAATGTTAATAGTTGTCCAGTTAATCCTGCATTAGAAATGCAATTCATAATAAAAGGTTTAATATTAACTTTAGCATTTGTATTATTTATAGCTTCTCCATTATTTAGATTACTACCAACTTGTAATACATTATTTGTATAAGGTACAGTTGTAGAACCTCTAATTGTATTATTGAAACTATAAGATATATTATATTTTGATTCATTACCTACACTAATATTTGAAATTGGTGTTGGAGGATAAGAAGCTGCAATATTACCTATAATTGTTGATAATGCGATATTTTCTGTAGATCTACTAGGACCATCAATTAATGCTAATGTTTTAGTTCCTGTACTTCCTACAACATTACCATAAATTCCTACATTACTTGTTGAAGTATTTAAATTGATAGCTGTAATATTTAATTCTTGATTATTATTATTTATAAATGTTTGTAAAGTATTTTGAATATTAAATGTATGAGTTCTTCCAGAATCTATATTAAAATTTCCTTGAGAACCTACAAAATTCAATCCTGAAAAATCGAGTATTCCACCACATAAATTTTGTGTTCTATCATTCCAAGCATTAATACAACTATTTATATCCGGAAGAACAAAAGGGTTGATACCGTATCTAAAATAAGCTAAACCATAATGCTCGGGATTTTTTTCGAAAACTCTGTCACCTTTACTATCAATGATACTTTTTAATTTTCTTGCTGCTTGAACCATAGAATCATTATGATTCATAACTATTGGTAGAAATGCAGAAGTATCGGGATCTGTTAGTATTTTTTGTTTCAAATCAGCAACGTAACGAAGTCCGGGTAGCGCAAGAGGATTAGCAGGTTGATACCCAAAATTATAATTTGTGGCTGTTTGTAATTTTTGAAACCCAGATACATATGCAGAATTTGTAGCTACTTTTTGAGTTGATCCTAAATTTATAAATCCAACAGAATTTGGTATATGTAAAATTTCATTATATGATTGAGTAGTATCATTTGTTGTAAAATTCGTATATGTCGGTCTAAATGTTTTATAACTTCCATTTAAAAAATTTTCAAAAGTTGTATAAAATACCGTTGTTATAAACGAAGATTGTGAATCACTTGTACTACTATCTGGATTAGTCATTAACCAGCGCCCGCCATGGCCTTCGCCATTATTATTTGGAATTTCCCAACCATAAATTTTTGTTTGTGCATAAGTTGAATAAAATGCAGCATGGTCAAATAGTTTTTTATTTCCACTTACCATAGCATTCCAAGTATTTCCGCCTGTTTGAGCATTTACCCATCCTTCAGGTTGTGTACTTAAATTTTTATCAATTAATCCATTATAAATCATCCATCTTAAATTTGAAGTATTTTGTGTTCTCATAATATAATTATTTAAATTTTCATTAGGAGTTCCTCCAGCTATACCAGTATCTAATGGATTTCCAAATGGATGTTTAACTCTTACAATCGAACACTGAGCAACAGCAATTCCAGGATTAGGATTGCGTCTATAACCTACAAATGATTGATATGAATGAAATGGGCCTTTCGTATTGGATGCTCTATCATCTACATTTTTTTCAAGTATTGTATCTCTAAAAGCAGGATAATCTGCTCCATCATCGGCGTGAATAACTATTATAGCAGTTGTGTAACCGCCATTCGAATTATGAGCAGTAGCTTTTGTTCCATAAAAACTAAATTCCATACCTAAAATAATAGGTAAATTCTTAATTGTTTTTTTAAATCTTAAATTTAATTGTGCATTAGTTAATAATGTTTGAGTTTGTGTTTGACAATTTAAGGTTGCTCCTGTAATAATTAATGGAGGTATAAATTCGTACATAACTTCTAAATTAGCATTTTGAATTTGTAAATTTTCAAATCTTTTTACTCTTGCATTTAATTTTACATTATCAATACTTAATGATGAAGGTTCATCTTGTAATAACATATTACCAGTTCCACCTCCAACATTCGAAATTATTGTAGTTGTATCATCTTCACCTAAAGGTAAAAAACGTTGATTATATGATCCTGACATACCACTAATATAAGTATAACTATAATCTTGGGTATCTAATATACCAATACTTAACTTACCTGTTGAACCATCTTGCAGACCATGGATATTCTCGGGTGGAATTTCCAATGGAGATTTATAAGTATATATAATTTCCGTCTTAGTACTCATTTATATTTTCCATAATAAAAATAATGAGTTCCGCATTTTTAAAAGAATATGGGTTTTTAAAAAATTTTCTTCAGTATTATATGAATCTATTACAAAATGCTCCATCTGGAAATAATGGTGGAAATTTAACTACACCTATTCAATTCGATGCCAAAGCAAGTTTGATTGATAATGTTCTTTTAGATATTGAAGGTATTGTAGCGTATATTTATTATCAGGCATTTAATATTATTATGCCATCAATAAGAGGTAATGTAACACAAATAGAAGCAGATAATATTTATTCAATTTATGATGCTTTAGGTGCGACAAGACCAATATTAAATATTGTATAAAGAATAATAAAATGAATTTTGTTAGACCTGAAGATGTAGAAAACAAATATAATATGACATCAACATCTAAACAATTTCCAGCACCTAGACATTCAGGGTCTGTTCCTAATGTTATGGATCCAACCTTAAAACATCATCCTAATTCTTTATATCAAAAAAAACCTTCATTATTTGGAGAAGATATACGTCGTGATTTAGTTGGTCATATATATGAAAAAACTTCTTTGAATGAAATATTTTTTAGTTCATCAAATCTGGAATTATTACATTCAAGAATTCAAGAACAAGTATTTCAAATGTCAGGATCTAAACACCGAATTGATAAACAAAGTGATGACGATCTAAAATTAATTATGAGATCTTATTATTTAACATATGGCAAGAATGACCCTACAAGAATATCTGAAGATCTAGCAGATTTGAATTCTCGTGTAGTAGGTTATGCATCAGCAAAGATATTTAGTGAATTAGATTTTTATTTCTTTTATTTAAAAGACATTCAAGATTTTGCTACTCCTATTGCAAATCCTACAAATGTAAATGTATTTGGAACTAGAAGTAATGAACTAAAATCATTTTTTTAGCCATACATAATAAGGTTTTAATGTTCCTCCAGAACCTTCATAATAAAACGCCCCTTCATAAAAAAGATCTTGAGTTAATGCATATTCTTTCATTAGAGGAATAAATTCTTCTGTATTAGTATCTTCAATATACAAAACTAAATGACCATTCTGTAAAAGATACTTTGCTGATTTTTTAATTAAAGGTTTTAGAAATTCTGTCATAAATTCTTTAATTGATTTCCATTCTATCATATTATTATAAACTTCTTTTGTATAAAATGGCGGACTTGTAAATACTAAATCATATTTTTCTTGCAATCTTACAGATTGAAATCTACCAATTTTAATTTTATATTTTGATGGATCAGAAGCTTTATCTTTAATAATATTTTTATAAGGTTGTTCCATATCCGGATTTGAATCAATACCAGTATAATTACAACCATATTCAATCGCACATCTTAATCTATCACCCCATCCAGCAGTAGGATCTAACCAGTTAAGGGGTTTAAAAATTCTAAGAACTTCCATACCAGCTGGAAAAGGATATAAAGTACATTCTTTTCCTGAAGGAGTTTTACATTTTAATCTTTGTTTTTTTGAATATTTATCAGTTTCATCGATTAATTTCCAATTTTTAGATCTTGGAATAATTACCTTTTTTCCTCTAAATAATTCCATATTATACTGATGAAACAATATTTTTCTTTGTTGTTAGACCTGATATGAAAGATCTAAATAATTCTACGAAATTGAATGAAGGAAGGCATTTCTTTACATTCTCATCTTTAATAATTTCGGGTATTTCAGCCACAAGTTCAGGAATTTTAATATTCAAAACAGGAACAGCTTGGTCAACAGCTTCTTTAACATCATCTTTAACAGAATCGGCTGTAATAGACATATTTATATTTATTATTCTCTTAACATTTATATTATTTCATGAATTTTGAAAAATCACTTAGGAATGGCATAGCATCACCAGAATTAGAAACTTCTTCAAATCCTAAGTATTCATTATTAGGTTGAGGCAATTCATTAAAATGTGTAGATGAAGTATTATGTATAGAATCTAAATGTCCAGGAGCATTTTTAGAATCAGGACCAAAAATATCAGGATATACAGAATTAGTTTTATTTGCATTAGGACTTAATGTTGAATTTGATGTTGATTTAGGGTCAATAGGTTCAATTTTTGGACCTTGAATTTGTTGTTCAGGAGCATTATTTGTTTTGTTAGTTTTATCTTTATTTATATCCCAATGACCGGGTTTTTGTTTATGGAAATCTTTAACTTTTTTTAGATCGGCGTTAGTCATATGTTCAGTAAAAATAGGATTCCATACAATAATAATAAATAAAGAAATTAGGCCTAAAACTATTAAATAAGTATCCATATTTATTCTATTAAAAACGGAAAATTATATATTTGTTTCATATTTATTTCAAAATATAGAATGGAAAATATCACTAAATTTCTATTAAATAATATTGAAAAAAGTAAGTATGAATGTATTTATATTGGAATTGGAACATCAGCACGTAAATTTACTCTTGAAGAGTATGACGATGATATGAATCAATTATATCCTATATTTATGAGAACTTTGTATAAAGATAAACAAAAATTACTTATTCATTTTGATGAATGTTTCAAATCAAATGAACAGCGAGAATTTATTGAATTATATTTAAAATCAAATGAATTTCAACTCATTACAGGTGGAATTTGGTATTCATCAAAAGAAAAATGTAAAGCTATTATAGTTTCAAATCATTTATCTGAAGATGAAAGATTTGATATACTTAATAAAATATCAAGAACAACTTTAAAAACTAATGCTAAAATAATAGCGCAAGAATTTTCAGGAAGAGAATTATTATCTTCATTTAAACGTTTCTTTCAACAAGAATTTTCTTTAAAAGAAAAAGAAATATTACGTAATAATGTTGTATGGGATATAACATATGGACAAAATTGTCATTGTATGACACCACTAACTAAATATAAACCAATTATGAAAGATTGGACTACATCAAAAGATGGGACATTAATTTACAATAAAGATTCACAAAATTTCTTTAATATTTGGTCATATTCTAATGAAGAATTAATAAACTATATTAATTATTCATCTGAAATAGATAAGATCTTATATGAACATTTCTATAAAGAATTTCGAAATATTATTGATACTCATCATGTAAATTATAGAAGAAAGTTAATGGGTGGTACATTATTAACAACAACATTTGCATATAATGAAAGTTCGTCTCCTAATGAAATTATGGAATATATAATTAAAGAATTAGATCCTATGATAAGAATTTTATTTAGAATGAGTTCAATGACTCAAATTGAAAAGGATTCATTTACATTTAAATTAATTAGTTATAAAAATTATGATCCTTATAAATGGTATAAGGAAATCATTAATGGTATTAAGGTATAAATTTATATTTATCTCCCCAAATACCTTCAGATTTAATTAATTTGAAATTGAATTTTTTGTATAATTTCATAGCTCCTATATTTTTAGGATCTACATATAAATAAATAGATCTATTTTTGAGTTTTAAATGTTCTAATATTCCACTAATTAATTGTGAACCATAACCTTTATTTCTATATTTTTCTGAGACAAATACATCTCTGATAATATAAGCTGTATTATTATAAGGGTTTACGTATAATGAAGCAACAATTTCATTATTTTCTTTAATATTCATCCAATAAGAACCTTCTTTTAATTCTGTAGGCGAATTTGTACCAATTAATTTAGATTGTGTATATGTTGATGGTGTTCCAATATTCATTTATTATCTATTGACATAAATTCTGATTTATATTTAGATGTATTTTTCTCAGATGATTTAATACCTTCCCAATTCAAAGACATAGGATCATTTTTAGAATGATTTGCTTTCCATTCAATAAATCCAGTAGATGTTGTATTACCTTGAGTTGTGGGAAAAGGTTTTGTAGGATTATTTGATGTTTTAGGTAATTTTTGTTTACTTAATGCGTCTAAATATCCTTGCCAATTTGTTTGCATACTATTATTAATTTAGGTATTAAAAAATAAATGGATCCTAAACATCTAATTGAAAAACCAAATACTATAATATTTTTTTATATGGATGGTTGTCCATATTGTATAAAAACAGAACCTTATTGGAATGAATTAAAAAAGAAATATGGAAAAGTTTTTAAATTTTATAAAGTTGAATCTAAAGATGTAGATTCATCTTTAAAAGAAATATTAGGTTTAACGGGATTTCCTCATTTTTTAATTAATAAAAATGGTAAGAAAATCAATTCATCTGGAAGTAAAGAATCTTTAAAAGAACTTGAAGAAGGATTACAATTAAGTAAATCTTCAGGTGGTACTAGACGCAGACAACTTCTTAGAGGAAGAAGGAGACGTTCCCGTAAGCTTAGAAATACTATTCGGAAGAGAACCTAGTGATCCTTGTGCTTGCACATAAGTTTCAGATTTTAGTTTCGCATTTCTTGCTAAGAATGTACTTGATGTATCAGGAGCATCTTGTTCTTTTGATAAAAATTTTAGAAATCCATCTTGGTCACTAGGTATTGTTCCTGATTGTAATGTATGGAAAGTTCTCATAGCTTGAGCTTGATCAAATCTATCTGAGGTGTCCATATACATATCAGATGTTTCTACAAATGCTTCCACAATTTCTTTTTTAGTTTGTTTACTTGTGATAGGTGCAGCATCAGGTCTATTAGGATTATCTTGAATTTCTGTTAAAAGAGGATTCATAAAAGGGTTATCGGGTGTAGGCATTGTATATACTTTTTCAGGTATAAGAGAAGGAGCAGAATTTAATAATGTAAACGTTTCAACTAAATCTCTTTGAGTTGGAAATAAATAAGCAAATATCATTGTAGATAAAAGAACGAAAGGAATTGACCATAAATATTCTTTTTTGCTTGTACCTGCATATAAAAGAATTGAAAAATAAATAGTAAATCTAACGATGGCATTTAAAGATGTAGGAATGTCCATATCTTTAGTAGGAACAAATCTTTGAAATGATCCAGGCATAAATAATACTGAAGGATTTTTTGTCCATAATTGTTCTTGAGACATCTTCTTATTTATTTCTTCCGGTCTTTTAATTTTCTTTGTAAGCGAGCAAGCATTCTTGCTCTTCTTGCTTCAGGAGAATTCCCCATAATAATTTCAGGAGGTAAATCTGATTTAGCTGTTCCCATAGTTTCATTCATATAATCGCCAAACAATTCTTGGATTTTTTGTTTAAATACTTCAAATTCATTCATAATTCTTTCTTTTGTGAATTCACCTTTTTCAATTTTGTTTTTCATAATAGTTTGAATTTGTGCTTGGATTTTTCCTACTATAGGATGTTCTTGTAATTTTGAAGGATCATCCATAAATTCTTGAGGATTGATAGTTAAAACTTCTGATAAATCGATAGATTCAAATACACTTAGTAATAATGTAGCAAACATACTTTCTTTTAAATATTCAAAAAAATCACTTATTTTAGATGTTTTTGATTCATCTTCTAAAATCTTATCAATTTCATCTGTATTACTAAATTGTTCTTTAAACGCATCTAAAAGTTCAGGAAGCATATCTTTCAATTTAGATTTAACATCTCCATAAAACAAAGAAGAAAAAAGACAAGGTTGCATATGTCTCCAAATCAAATCAGGATTTTGTTTAAAAATTTCAGATAAATCTCCACCAAATAATTCTTTAGGTTCTGAAAAAACTGATGAATCTTTTTTTAGAATTTCTGCAATATCACTCATAAATAATACTTGGAATTTACCAATATCATTTTCATCTAATTTAGAAGATTTTACTATATCAGGAAATTTAGAGTTTAAATCAACTAAAAATTTCTTGAATGCTTTTTGAGAATTCATTTTATTATATTTAGAGTATAGTATATAAATTTCTAAATTTAACGATTACCACCTCTTGTATTCATTAAAGCTTTGTCCGATTCTCTTACGCATAAACATCCAGAATCATCAGAAAATCCACCAGATCCAGGACAGCATGAAGGTGAAGAAGGTGTATCAACTAAAAACATTAATTTATTTTGTTCAAGAGCTACATTTTGAGGTAAAGAACCTACTGGCATAGTTTGCCAACCACTACCATCTTGACTATCATAAGGACTCATAGAAGGACCATCTAAAGGCATCCCAACTTCTTTTTGCATAAACCCTTCACGAGAAGGAAAATATTTCATTGAAAAGCCCATAACTAAAGCAAGTAAAAACATCATAACAACTAATTGTGTACGTGTCATTTTCTTTATTTATCTTAAAAAGAATTTAAATACCTGCTAGTAGAGAAGATATGTATAAAACTAAAGCTAATAAAGGGAAATTGAATAATGCCAATATAACAGCAATAATTAACATAGCAATAACAAACCCTTTAATAATTGAAATAAATAATGAAATAAATCCTTCAATAAATGAAACTACCGATAAACCAAAAAACGCAGTTATATAACCACTTCCTGTCATTTTTCGTAATAAATCTTGAATTTTTACCATTAGATATGCAAACGCACTCATAGGGCCATTTGCTTTTTGCAGAGTAGAATTTGTGAATGCTAAAATAAATTTACGTATAGTTGTAAATAAATTTCTAAATAATTTCAGAGGATTTAGAATAGATGATAAAGATTCAAATATTAAAGCAATTTGAGCACCAAATAAATCTGTCATACTTGAAACTAAATCTTTTCCCATAAGATTCATACATTTTTGAAAATTTCCATCTGCAGTTTCTGATGGATCTATCCATGAAGCAAAAGGCATATATATAGGATTACATCTATGTAACGACCAATTGTTTTTGATATTACCTAAATTAGCAACAATATAAAAATAAAATACAGATGTAAGAGCTAATAAAAAAGTCCCTATAAAAATATATGGCATATTTCCCTATTATATTAATTATGATTTAAAGTGCGCGTATAATTTTACCTGGCGGACCATTCCATGCTGATTGACCAGTTTCAACTCCAGTAAACATAGTATATACAAGAGTAGCAAATGTAGCTACAATTCTACCCATTAGAGTTTGTATACGTATCATTAAATATTGCATACTTGACATTAAATTAGCAATTTTTCCAAATACCATTGAAAAAACCATACCAAATCCACCTCTAACATTACTAAACAAACCTCTCATATCACCTAAAGTTTCTGAAATCTCACTTAATGAATCTCCAACAATTGACATTTGGCCATGTAAAGGATCCATAGCAGCACCAGCATAATCACCAAAACTTTTATTTGTACATTTTACAAAATTACTAAATGGATCTACACCTACGTATGATGCCATAGGCATATATATTGGATTACATCTTAATTCTGACCAATTATCTTTTAAGTATTTGACTTGTGCCGATCCAAGATAACTTAAAGACACAATCATGGCAGTCAAGGTTGTTAAAATAAAAACTAGCATTTTTTATCCTTACTAAAAAGGGACGATATCATTCTACGAATTTTTTTGTCTTGGAATGAACATAAATAAGAATGAAAGTTTCTCAAACTATGAAGTTGGGTTTAGTTTTAGGTGGAATCGTATTAGTCGCTGTTGTTATGAATAATTATTCTTCAAGTAAGATGTTTGTAGGTGAAGGTATGGAACAACTAAAAGGTTCTTTGGGTGTTCAAGGTCCCTTAGCTGATGGAGGTCCTATGGGTGTAAGCAAACATTCCGCTGGCGGTGATGCTCAACCTGTAGAATCTCTACAAGCTCGTCACCCTGCGTCTCAAGGCACATATACGGAAACCACTTTATCATCAAGTGAATTACTACCTAAAGGTGAACTAGGAGCTTCATGGGCATCTGTAAATCCTGGTAGCGTAGCTGATCTAAAAGGACAAAATTTCTTACAAGCCGGTTACCATACTAATACGGCTATTGGCGGTGTACTACAAACTAATAGAAATCCTTCCTATGATATTAGAATTCAACCTATGAATCCTCAAGGTTCTGTAGGTCCTTTCCTAAATTCTACAATTGAAGCACCTGCATTCCCTACAGGTATTTAATAAAATTAAAAAAGTGTGCTTTTAAAGCACTTTAAATTTATTCACTTACTAAATCGTGGCGGTGACTTGTCAGCCAAAGCAAACCACCATTATGGCCTCCTGAACGCGATCAACAACCGCGCCAGCAGTTGTCTTTACGGCTTCATAAAACGCAGCAGTATCTGCTTCAACCATCTCCTGATAGGGTGACAAATAGCCACCCTCATCAGTTGGAAACAAAGAATCTTCGTCCTCCGTAAACTCCGCACGCTGATCTTCTTCATTCATGAAGTGTTTTAAGGCGGATTTTAATTCTGCCGACTTTTTAAAGTGGCTTTCAATCCACGACCGAAGCCGGACTTTCGCAGAATAAGTAATAAGCCACTCATCGGCTTTAGGGAGCTCCTTACGAACCTCCTTCTTAAAGTGTGCCAAGGCAGACATAATTGCTCTTTGAGCTCAAATTTAATAACATATATTTCTTATAAGAACTAAATTCGTTTTTATAAGAATAAGAATGTTACCTATAATTTTAGGTGGTACAGGATTAATATTAGCTTCTTTATATATGCAAGGACCAACAAATAATGTTAGTGTTCGTAGTACATTAGATAATAAAGAATATAAAGTTCAGAATTTACCTGATAAACAAGAGGCAGCAAATTTATTATCAAAAATTAAAAAGAATTTAATTGAAATTATGGATGACTTAAAATCTACACAACATAATCCACCATATGAAAGATTATATGCAAGGTTCAATCCTGAAAATTTAGAAGAAAATGATATTAATGCATCATCAACATCTTATTCTGAAAATAAAGGTGAAAAAATTATTGTTTGTATGCGTGATAAAACTAAAGAACCTTATCCATTCGTAGATGAAAATACTATAATGTTTGTTTTATTACATGAACTAGCACATTTAATGACTGAAAGTATTGGCCATACACCAGAATTTTGGACAAATTTTAGAACTCTTTTACACGATTGTATTAAATGTGGTAAATATACCCCCATAAATTATTCACAAAATCCTGTAGATTATTGTGGTATGACAATAAGTGATACACCATTATAAAGTAAAAAAAATTATTATTTAATTTTAGATAACAATAATTCCATCAGGAAAATGTTCAAGAATCTTTGAAATTTGTTCTTCCATAGATCCTTCTAACCCTCTAATCTCTGAAATTTTTAGAAATTCCAAAGTTGTTTCTTTTGTAGGAGTGTTATAAAACTTATCTATAATAATTCTGTTATATGTAGGAAGATCTACCATTCTTCCATCACCCATATCTATTGAAAGAATATGAGGTGTATGAGCGTTATCAGGAATTTCTACTTTTATAATTTTACCATCTTCGCTACATATAATTGTAGGAACATGTTTATTATAAACTTCCATCCTTGGAAATAATCCCATTAAAGGCGGAGGCGCTTGTGCTTCCGGAACAGCAAATATTTCTGTGCCTTCGAAAGGACACGTAATCTGTGTAACAGGATTATCTAAATAATAATAGTTAATACAATCTTTAAGAACAAACGACATTTCCTCATTCCATTCTTCGAATGAGTATTTTTTGACAATACGAATCTCCTTGTTGTTATACATATAAACTTTATCTACTTGAATTTGATCACAGGTCAATGCTACCATTTTTCCCTTTTTTAAATATAAAAATTATAATTTAATTTAAATAAATTCGTTTTTACAAACATTACATTAAAGTGTGTACTTCAATTACTACATTATCTACCTGAACTTTTTCAACTTTAAATTTAGAATTAAGTGTAATCCACGAAGATTTATTGGGTTCATACTCATCATTTCTTACTAACGCATATTTTGCGTCAATACCCCATTCATCAGCTGTACGCTGTAAATATTCTACCCACCACAAAATGTTATTTGGATCGCCATTAAGATGATACAATCCAAAATGCCCTCTAAGAGTTCTAATAGTAACTTCCCATTCGCAATTTGGAATACGGTCTCCTTTTATAATAATACGAGGAGGTGCCATCTTTGTAATAAAAATATTAGTATAAAATATAAATCCATTTTTATTCGGCACATAAACAATCAACATATAATTCTTTACAATATTGACATGTATCATGAATACAATTAATACAACAAATTGTATGATACATATTATTATTTTCTTGACAATCTTTACAAATAGTTTTAAAATCAAAATATTCTTTTTTGAATGAATTTGTACATTTATAAGTATCTTTTTCGTAATAACATGATTGATACGGTTCTAACTTAGAAGTATCTTTATTGAAAATATAAATAATTCCATATGCATCAGAATTATATCTTAAATAATCATTGAACTCTTCAATACATTTAGATATTTGTGGGTTTTGATTCGAATTCTTGAATTTTATTAATCCTAGCATTTTTCTTTTATTACTAAAAATATTCTTAAACTTTTTTATCCGTTTTAAAAACGGAAATGTTTTCTTAAAATTACAATTTGTAATTAAGAAAAGATGGCAGCTTATACCAAACTACAATTACATGCTTTATTTGATATTGAAAGACGTAATAGAGAATATTCTTATATTCTAGCTAAATCAATTAAAATTAAAAATGAAGTTTTAGAAGAAGCTAAAAAAGGTTATTATAAATATTCATGGACATCTGATGATTTAATTACACAAATATTATTAGTAGAATTGTGTAAGAAACTACAAAGTATATTTGTAGATTCAAGAATTACACGACGCGATATGGGAATAGATATAGATTGGTCGTAAAATAATAAAAATGAATTATTTTAAATCTGTTTTTTTATTAATATTAAAAAAGATGGGGATTATCCATTCAAGTCCAATTATTGTTAGTAATACAACTAGTCCAGTTTCAGATAATGAAACAGATATAACCAAATTAAGAATTAGGATTCCTAAACATCCTACATGTAATGTATGTGGAAAATTTAGTTCAATTGTTGAATTAGAAGAAAAAGGACATTATATTAATCGGTATCATATTTATTGTTCATATGTTAATGATTCAATATGTATTGGAGAACTTGTAATTAATTAAAAACGAATTTTAATTCAACTAAATATTTTTCATTATTAATTTAATAATGCAACAATGTTCAGCTATTAAACGAGATGGTTTTCCATGTAATATTTTATTGGAAGAATCAGGAAGATGTAAGAGACATTGTTATAAAAATTATGGACCTAATGAAACTTTAATAATTGAACTAGGTTATATTCATAATAATTATGTACGTGATACTCGTAGCCGTTATTTTGATGGACATATTGATAATGATGAATTAAAAAGACGTCTTCGTGTTGAAACACTTAGATATAATTCTCAATTATTATTATTTGAAGATAGATTTCGACAACAAATTATAGCAAATGAAGGAATTGATCCTGATCAACCCTTTAGACAAAGAAGGAGAGAATTAGCAGCTCAAAGAGCTGTAAGAGTTCGTCAAAGATGGCGAGATTATTTGAATAATATAAATCGCATTCGTAATAATAATCATATTAATGTCCAAGGAGGACAATTAGCTGAATTTACAGGTGATAAACAAAATGTTCATACTGAAATTGTTATTAAAAAAGTTAAAGAAACTGTTGAAAAAATCTTAAAAGTTGATGTACCATTAGAATATAAAACTGATACATTAAAAACTCTAAGTGAAATTATAGGTGAATGTAAATTATCTAAAGAATCAACATTACAAATGACTCAACATTATTGTAATGATCATGATATTTATGATTTAGGTAAAGGTATTTATGCTAATGTCTTAAATGGCGTTTGGCAATATATTAAAACTTCTGAACATTCAGAAGATTTGAAAAGAATTCTTAAAAGTGAATTGGAAGATAATATTGGTATGTGTGCACAAGGCAACTTATCAAGATTATGTAATATCCTATCTGGATATATGGAAGAAATTGATATAAGATCATTAAATGAAATAATTTCTGATAAATTATCATCTCTTCTTGAAATAGAAGATATTCGTGAAAGAATTGTTCAAGCAAGATCGTTTCTTGATTTACATGAAATTCCAAGAGAAAATTGGAAAGAATGGTTAGTTCCTTTAATGGAAGATGATGATCATCATGATATTCCAGCTGAATTACTAGCTTAAAATAATAAATAACGGATTTTTTTCTTAATTAAGTTTTCTTAGTCAAGAAAAAATGGAAGAAGAATTATTATCAATTATAGATGAAATTGAATGTTTAAGAAGATTAGATAAATATGATGAAAATATTAATACATTTGTATTAATTTATAGATTAGAACAACAATATCAGCAAATTCTAGAAAAAATTAAAGATAAAGAATCTAAATGTTCAAATTGTAAACATAATTTTGAACATGAAAAACATAAGAATTATTATGAAGAATTAATTTTATGTGATGAATGTTTAGAATCGTTTACAAATGGCCCTGCTGAAGAAGATACAGATATGACCGAATTAGTTGAATTAGTTCAAGGTTTTAATACCAAGTAAAAAAAATCCTCTAATTTGAAATTTATGTATAGTTGTATGTATATTAGGAAGTTCTGTAAATGTATCAAAGTCATAATTTGAAGGTAATTTCAAAAATATATATTTAGGTCTCCATTCTTGTTCTAAAATACTTTTTAGATATTTATCTACATTATTGTCACCAAATTTTAAAACTAATTTTTCTTTATCTTTATAATCGGGTCCACCCCATGGAGGATCAATATAAACAAAATCAACTTTTTTCTTAAATAATTTAGTTGCATCACCTAAATGTAAATGAACATTTTTTAAATCATATATTTCAACATTATTTTTCAAAGCTTCAAAATTTATAGGATTTAATTCATATGAATCAACTTCTTTAAAATTTATACCAAATCTTATTGTATCACCGCCAACATTACCGCTTAAATCAGCAATAGTTTTATTTTTCAATACCTTACATAATTTTTTCATAGCTTCAATGATTTTTAATGAATCATGACTTTTAGTTATACTATATTCACCTTCAGGTGTTAGCTTTAGCCGACTATAATCTAATCCCGGTTTCTTTGGAAACATCCTACTAAGTTCTATTACTCTTCCACCATGAAAACTATGTTTAGGAGTATAACTAAAGAAATATTTTAGAAAAGCTTTTGAATTCTTATTCGTTGATAATTTTTCATATAAATCTGATTTTTCTTTTTTCATATCCATAAGATCTTTTTGTTCACCCGTACATGTAATTGGAGTTAATAATTTATATCTTCTTTTTCCAGCATCATTAGCTAAATCCATTAATTCTTGAGTTGAACAAATAATACGATCTTTTGATGTATGTTCAATAAATTCTTTATCAGCATATATCATAGCAAAGAAAAAGTTTAAGAGTGTAGGAATAGAAGCAATTTTCATTTTATTTTGTAATTCATGATAACTATGACATGCAGAAGTTTCAAATATTCTAACTAATAATTTATTATTTAATGTTATATCTGTATGAGGAGGTAAAATTTCAGCATATTCATTAAAGCTTTCAGATTTCAGATTTTTTAAATTTAGAATATGTATTAATTTTTTAACTAATGTATCAATATGTTCAGGTATACATAAAAGATCTAAAGGAAATATCCACTTTTTTAATTGTTCATCAGCTTGGAATGTAGCAGCATTAAATCCAAGTAAAATAATATTTTGATCTTTTAAAATATGTTCAATTTTAAATTGAGTTTCAGAAGGAATATGTTTATCATGAAATTCCTTTTCTTCCAAAGGACATTTAATAGGATATTCTTCATTTAATAATTTTAATCTACCATAAACTTTTTTCCATCTCTCAACAAATCCTCTAGGTCTTGATAATTCTAAATAAACGGACATTCTTAAAAAATTAGGAGGAACATAATTAATATTATCTTTTGTAATACGATCTTTCCATAATTCTTCAAATAATTCATGTTCCATTGAAGTTACATCTGCTACACCTGTATAATTAGCAAATACTTTAAACGTTCCTAAATGCATACCAGGTTTAACTTCGACATTCTTAATACCAGCTTTAACTAGAATATCGGCAATTTGTTTAGCATGTTTTTGAGGTGTAGTAGTAAAGAAATCATAATCGGGTATATCTTTTTCTATATCATAAAATTGTTTTTCTTTAGGAAGTAAATTATTTATAGCAGTGCCTCCATAGCACATCGTTTTAGAATGCTGAAGAAATTTTTTAACTATACTCATCATCTTATGTATTAAAGGATCTGAAGCTTCATTTTTATCTATGATTTCTTGTGCTTCTTTTGCTGCTTTTTCTATCTCTTCCATTATTATTTTAAATGAAAATGAATTTTGAATTTTGTTTTATTTTATAAGGTATAAGAAAGGATGCCTAAACGTCCATCACGTGAAAATGCTAAATTGCGTAAAGCAAGTGCTGATTTTAAAGATGATGACAATAAAAAATCAAAAAAAACTGAAATTGTTGTTCAATTAGATGAAAGATCAGAGTCAGAATCATCATACGTACCATCAGATGATGAAATGGTATCAAGATTACTTGAATTTATGAAAGAAGAACCTAAACAACCACCTAAAAAAAGACAGAGAAAAAGAAAAGAATCAATTATTGAACCCATATTACGTCTAACAAGAAAAGAATTAATTTATTTTAATACTTTATCAGTTGAAAAAAAACTAGAACTAAATTCATTTATGGAAAAAATTAAATATTTTCAACAAGAAAGTGAAGTTCCATTAAAATTTCGTATTTTATCTTTACCAATTTCAGAATATACAAAATCAAGTGTACTTAAAAAAATTGAATCTATGGATGATGATGGTAATGATTCATATAAATTAAAAAATTGGGTAGATGGATTTCTAAAAATTCCATTTGGAAAAAATGTACCAGTAAGTGTAAAATTTTCTGATGGTAAACAAGCATGTTCTGAATTCTTAAAAACTTCAAAAACAACTTTAAATAAAGCTGTTTATGGAATGAATAATGCAAAAACTCAAATTATGCAAGTTCTAGCACAATGGGTAACAAATCCTGAATCTATAGGTAATGTTATTGCTTTACATGGTCCTGCAGGCGTAGGAAAAACATCAATTGCTAAATACGGTATTGCCAAAGCTCTTCAAAGACCATTTAATTTCTTTTCTTTAGGTGGAGCATCAGATATAGCAACATATGTTGGCCATTCATATACATATGAAGGTTCAATGTGGGGACGTATAGTAGATTCTATAATGCAATCCGGATGTATGAATCCTGTCTTATATTTTGATGAATTGGATAAGATTTCAGGAACGCCTCATGGTGAAGAAGTTGCAAGTATGTTAATACATTTGACTGATCGAACACAAAATTCTCAATTTCATGATAGATATTTTGCAGGTATAGATATTGACATGTCTCAATGTTTATTTGTGTTTTCTTTTAATGATATTAATTTAGTTAATCCAATTTTAAAGGATAGAATGCAAGTTATAAATTGTGGAGGTTATTCTGATACAGAAAAACAAACTATTTTAAAAGATTATATATGGCCAGGATTAGTTGAAAGATTAAGATTTACAAAAGAGGACATTGATTTAAATTTAGAATCAATTAAATTCTTAATTAGTGAATATTCATATAAAGAACAAGGTGTTCGAAATTTAATTCGAGCAGCTGAAACATTAATTACAAGAATTAATATGCTTAGAATTGCAGATGATGAAGTAATGAAAGAATATAAATTCTTTATTCCTCTCACATTTCCTTTGAAACTAGGAGAAACAAATATACGTAAACTTTTATGCGATTTACAACCAAAAGAACCCGAAGCATGGAAATCTATGTATAATTAAGAACCTACTCTAAGTTTAGTGTATACAGCTCCACCTGTACATCCTCCACAAACAACACCGCCTAAATTATAATCTAATTGTAAATTGTAAGATTGTTTTTGACTTTGAGATAATCTTGTAACATTGGATTTTAATTGGGTATACAATATTTTAGATTTTAATTGTTTTGTATAATCTGATGAATCTCTAGGCGCAAAACCATGTTTCCATACACGATTAGACACGGATACTGTGCTTTGTGAACTCATATTATATTTAATCTAGGAAAAATTAACGTTGGGTTCTTAGATTTTAATTCATTAATTATTGAAATAATATTATCTAAAGTATATTCTCCACTTAAATAATTTTGTAATGAAATATTTTTAGAACATAATGTTTTAAGCAATGCTTCATCAATAAATCTTAAAGCAGTTATTCTAAATTGATCACTATATAAAGTACCTAATCCAACATTTTCAATTCTAGTATCATTATATTTTAGAATTGAATAATACTGACCTCTTCCTGAATATAAAGAACTATTTTCATTACATGTAGGAATAATGTTATTTAATACAACTGGTGGATTTTGTAATAAAAATAATTTATTAGCACTCATTTATAATAAGAATGATAGATATTTTATATTTTTTATTAATGATTTTAGTTTTCTTAATAGTAAGAGTTTATTATTTACGTGAAAATTTAACTATGCAAGAATTAGAAGCACAAAATATAATTCTTGGAAAAGAAGTACATAAAACACAATCTGATTTTAAATCATTTATCGAAAAATATGAAGAAGATCAAAAAAGAGTTAAAGATGCTTCAGATAAAGCTACATCAGCCCAAGCTGCTTTAAGTGCTGCTGCTCATTAAGATTTTTGTAGCCACCATGTCTGTGCAAAATAAGGTGGAACAATACCGATAGAAGATCTATCTAATTTTGGTGTATTTAAAGATAAATTATATATATCATTTTGATCTAATAAAGTAGGATAATAATCAATTGAACCAACTTTTCCATTAAATCCACCTTTAGGAGTTATAAGAACATTAGCAGAATTTTGTTTAGGTAATTGATTTAATGTATGATGGGTATGTAAAGTTCCATTAATATAAATATTAGTTGAATATTGATCTACAACTATACCTACATGTAACCATTTCTTAGCAGGAATATTTGAAATAGGAATGATTTCTTTAGTTCCATACGTATCAATATAAATTAATAAAGAATTTGTATTTGGATCAATTACTAGAGCAGGACAACTAATTTTTAAATCAGGTGTACCTTTTGTAAATATAATTTTAGGTTCGCCATATTTATAATTAAAATCATCAATAAGTATCCATGTAGTATAAGAAAATACTAAACCTTTTTTTTGATTTTGAGATACTTGTATATTACCAGAATAAGTTGATTCAGTTTTACCATCTTGAATTGAAGAAACTAAGTTTGATCCTCCTCCTGATAAAGATGAATATGAAAAATATTTCAAAATAATGTATACAACAATAAAAACAATTATCGTTAAAATAATACTTAATAAATAATCTTCCATTATTATTATTATTTTAAAATATTTATTTAAAAAAGATTATATTATAACTTATAACTTACATTACTTTATTAAAAGTAACATGTTATTAATCAATTATTTGATATGTTACCAAAATCATCAAACAGATAATTATCAATCCAATTATGGATATAGTTTCACTAACTGATGTATTGCTCCTTAGATCAAAATATAAAGAATAATTAAAATTTAGATATTCAATAAGTATATTAGGATCAAATGATTCATCACGCATTACTATTAATAGAAATACGATTATAATTAACAAAACGCGAATTTCTAATTTTATGTACTATATAAAATTTAAAATAATAAGGAAATTCTATAAATAAAAGTTCCGTTTTAATAAAAATTAGGGATAATTTCCTATTTACTTCTTTAATTAACTTTTAATTATTTTCTTCAATTATGTTCGCCACCCAACAAAGGACAAACATGACGCATGATGGAACCAGAATCCACATCATCAAATTAATACTCCTAGATTTACTAGGAGTTAGTTCTTTATATGGTTCGGGCGAAACTGATGGAGTTGCTTTCACATTGTTGTTTTTTAGAACCCGATTCATGTTTTTAAGATGCATAAGGTCAACTCCCAACTTCATCACCGGGTATGCTGCACTCGTTGTTTGAATTATAGTCAACAACGCCAAAATCACTACGATTATTTTACGCATAGAAGACACAATAAAAGTTTAGAATTTTAGATTCAATTAATTATAAAAAAAAATTCCGTTTTTACATTAAAAAATTAATAAACTTAAAAATGCCTCCACGCAAAAATAAGAAATCTACTATGGAAATTAAAGAAACTCCAATAATATTTTTTTTGAAAATTAATGAGAATCAAGATACAATATGTCCTGTAGGTGAAAAAGTTTCTTATTCTGATATTCTTTCACAAACATTTATAGAAAATACAGCAGAAGAAAGATTTTCAAATGATATTTTAAAACCTCTTTTAGAAAATATACATAAAGAAAAAGAATATTCAAGAACTACATCATGTTTTTGGTGTTGCTATGGATTTAATACAACGGCATTTGTTTTACCTATTACATATGATACATATAAAAATACATTTATTTGTGAAGGACATTATTGTTCACCTGAATGTGCATTAGCATTCTTGTATAATGATTATTCAATTTCTGATAGTTCAAGATGGTATAGACATTCATTACTGATACAATTATATGGATTTTTATATGAACAATATATTATTAGTCCAGCACCGCCAAAAACTTTATTAAGAATGTTTGGTGGACCTTTAGATATAAAACAATATAGAAATTATTTAAAAAATACAAATGATTTGATTTCATCTAAATTACCACCTATAAGAATGTATTTCCCAAGTATGAATATTCAAGGTCCATTAAGAGATTTCAAGAAATATGTTTCTTTATCAAATGAAGTTTTAGATAAAGCTTCAGAATCATTAAGATTAAAACGTACAAAACCTTTACAAACAAATATTCCTACTTTAGATATGTGTATTACACGTTAATAAATTAATTAAAAATAAAATGAATTCTCAAATATTAGATTTATTAAAATTACATCTAATATTTACAAATTCATCAAATTCATTACAAATATTTATTTTAATAACTTTAGTTGAATTCTATCCTAAATATTTACCTTATTTAACGGAATACTTTTTTCCTAAACGAATTTTGAATGATCCACCTAAACAACAAATTAAATCTGAAATACAATTTGAAAGACAAAAAGAAGATAAGAATGCAAAACAAAATAATTATTTTCAAAATAGAATGGATGCTGTTATTTATACTATATCAAAAATCCCAACAATAACTAAATTATTATCTATAACTCACCATGATTATTTACCTTATGAATACGAATATGTTAAAGTAGATGAAGATATATATTTCCAATTACTTGATATAAGATTTTCTGATGGAAATGTAGAGTTATTAAAATTCAGATTATTTTCTTATAATCATGAATCTATTTTCTTACAATCTTATGTAGAATCGTGTATTTTGAATTATGATAGACATATGTCAAATAAACTAGGGACAAATAAATATTATTTTGATATGATGGTACAACAAAAAACTAGATCAACTATGCAAAATACATTACCATCAAATTTCATAATGTTTACAAAACATAAATTCCAAACTTCAAGAAATTTTAGTAATGTATATTTTGATGAAAGAGATTCTTTGAAAGCACATACTGAATTTTTCTTAGAACGAAAAGATTGGTATCATTCCAAAGGTATACCACATACTTTGGGATTTATGTTTCATGGTGAACCCGGATGTGGAAAAACTTCAACTATTAAAGCAATTGCAAATGTTGGTAAAAGACATATTATAAATATTCATTTATCTGAAATTAAATCTAAAGAACAACTAAATCATTTGTTTTTTAATGATGAAATAAACGTATGGGATAATGGTAAAACTGAAAGATATACTATACCTGTAAATGAACGTATGTATGTGATAGAAGATATTGATGCTATGGGAGATATTGTTCTAAAACGTGATTTCAAAAAACCCGAAATTCATAAAAAAGAAATTAAAATGGATGAATTTGGTAATATTATTCAAGAACCTGAACAAAATCCCATTGATTTATCTTTTCTCTTAAATTTATTAGATGGCACATTAGAATCTGAAGGTAGAATTATTGCTATAACAACAAATTATCCTGAAAGAATTGATAAGGCCCTGATTAGACCTGGACGCATAGATATGATTGTACATTTCAAAAAATGTTCTCTAAAAACATTATGTGAAATGGTAGGATCATTTTATGATAAAGAAATTGTTGATACTGGTTTAGCAGATTTAGAAGGAAAGTGGACACCTGCAGAAATCAATCAAATCTTATTCCGTAATTTCAAAGATTCTTCTAATGGATTATATGAATTAATTTCTCTAAATCCCGCGGATTTATACGGATTTGAAAACTAAAATTGTAGAATTTTCAAACATAGTTTCATGAGAAGATCAATATATTTCCATACAACATCTTTAGAATTTGGTGACATATCTTTAACATATTTCTTAAGTTTGTGTACAATATTTAAATCTACATCACCATGCTGTGTATAATCTTGATCTAAGAAAAACGATTCATCTTTATTAAGAATCTTATCTTTATACAAATCTACAATATTTTCTTTAACAAATTTCACTACTAAAATAGGATTTGTAGATTTAAGTAGATTTAGTGTAGTAATAAAAACAGGAAAATCTGTGTCATCGGGATACATATTTTCTAATTGTTTTAGAAAATCAGTGAATTGATTAAAAAATGTATCAATAAGAATTTTTTTGGACATTCTTTAGTTTATTTTATTTACGTTGAATTCCATTAAACTCACTTTTACGCTCTTTTTGCATAGCTTCTAATCTCGCAGCAATTTCACCTGTTGCCTTTCCTTTATCCAAGGTATTTTCAGTTTTAGGTTCTACAGGACCACCAGTAATATTTGTATTTGATCCTAAGAAAGTATATAAACTATTTCCGTCGGATGAAAATGATGTAGGTGTATTCCAATCAGAATAAGATTCACTTAATGATCCCATACCTTCAAATCCCCATGCCGAAATATCACCAATATTTTGACTTGCTTGTTGTTGCTGTTCTTTTGCAGGTAATTCTTTTCTTGCATTTGTAGGTTTAGCAATATAACCAAAAATATCTTTACCTACAACAACTTCTTTTGATTCGGGGTTATACAAAGTAGGAACTTTTTTTAAGAATTGAGGAATTTGATTTCTTGGTAATGATTCAACCAAAATAAATTTATAAAGAGAAGATTTGTTAAGAGCTTTTAAAGTTTCAATAATTTGTTTACTATGCGGACACTTTTCACTATAGAATAAATAAGGTTGAGACATTTGTTATTTTAATTAAAGGGAAAAAACGGAATTAAATAAGAACGTAATTTATATAATAATAAAAAGATGGCGACGTTCCATGTAAAAAAATCATCTGCATTTCATTTTAGTTGTGAATTCCAAGGATTTCCTATAACATTTATTAATGGTCTAAGACGTATTCTTGTAGGTGAATATTTACCTATGGTAGTACTAAGAGATATTAATATATTAGTTAACACTACTCAAATGCCACATGAAATGATTAAACATCGTATGGAATTATTACCTATTAATATTGATACTGATAATGCAGAAGTAATTAAAAATGCTTTAGTTGAACTTAAATGTTTTCCTATTCCTGACAAGGATAGAATTCTAACTACAGATGATTTTAATGTTGAAAAAGGTCCTAAATCTTTACTAATGAAAGATAGAGATCTTGATAAACCTCTAGTTTTCATAAAAGTTCGTAAAGGTGAAGAAATTCACATAACAGGGAAATTAGCAATTGAAAAAGGTTCTTATGTATGTACAGCATCATATAATTATCATATTGATCCCGAACGTGCAAAGCTTGATAAAGAAGAATATATGAAAAAAGAAGATGCTGATGAAAGAGTATTTGATAATTTCTATATTCAAAAATCTTATTCAGTTGATGATAATGGTCGTCCTAATTGGGTAGATTTTAATATTGAGAGTGTAGGAACTAAATCATGTAAAGAATTATTAAAAGAGTCAGTAAAAGAATTAAGAAAGTTATTAGATGAATGGGTCGAAGAAGCTTTGGAAAATATTGCTCGTGAATCTGAAAAAGATGTTTATTCCATTTCACTAAAGAAAGGATCACATACAGAAGGATCACTTCTTCAAGAAACTATTTATCATCTACAAAAAACTGGATTTGTAGGTTATGATATTTTACATCCTCTTGTAAAAGAACTTAGTTTGAAATTCATTACTGAATCTAAACCTGAAGATATTTTAAAAGATGCTCAAAAACATATTCACGATTATTGTGAAATAGTAGAAAAATCATTATAATAATAATGGAAGGTATATTAGTATTTGATCCAACTTCAGAATTTGAATTATTAGAAACTATTGATGATTTTCAAGAACAAATTACAAGACCCGAAGAACTACGATTTTTTACTTTGGATGAACAATTACAAGATTTTTTTGAAAAAAGTTTGCCTCAAGGTAAACCTACATCATATCAATTAAAAGAATTAAGATATGATAGAGATCGTATTCGTAAAGCTTATTCTAAATTAATTACAATTACGGATACAGATTATTTCTTGAATTTACATAGAACATCTTTAAATGTTGATTGGATTTTACCATCATATAGTGAATTCAAATACAAACCTTATTCTTTTGAAAAAGAATATAATCCTTTATTTTCACAAGCATCATTAAAACAATCAAATTATTATCCAAGATTAATTGATGCTTTACCCAAACCTTTTAATTCAACAGGCGAAGGTTTACAAATTACAAAGAATGAATTGCTTGTTAATAAAGATGGAATAAATGATATACATGCTCTAAATTTTTATTCAAGAACGAAAAGAGTTATTAGAGACGATGGTTCATCAGATTTAATTAATATTGATTTTCTTTCAACTTTAGATGATATTAAAATTAATGGATATTTCTTAAAACAAAGATTATTGGAATTACCTAATCCCCTAGAATCACATCCATTCTTGAAATCTAATAAAGAATCTTATTATGAATCACAATTGCCATTATTAGATTTATATCCTTCATTAGAAGCTATTATGGAACATGCTATACCTGTATTAAATGATCCTTATAATGAAGGACAAAAATATTTGAAATTATATGATATTAAATTATCACAAATTCCATGGAGTTTATGGAAAACAAGATTTCCTCCTATCGAATTAAAACAAACACCTAAAAAAGTTCTGGAATTAGATTTTCCTAAACTAGAAAAAAAACAACCTTCGGACATATTACAAAAGAATTATTTAGAATCTTATTTTCCTGGTATGGATGAAAGATTATGGCTTTCTAAACAAATTGATGGTGGATATTTTATAGGACAAATATTAATTTCTGCTTCAAGTTCTTCAGGAATAGTTGCTCTAGGTTCACCCGAAGGTCCAGTAATGGAACATCCTAGAACATCTGCAGAAATATGTCAGAATTTATTAGGTGATTTTGATTCTTTCTTACATGCTGGATTATATAGACAAGGACCAAAAAATAAAGATGGTATTGAAATTGGTGAAGGGACTTGTGTTCCTATTGGCTTTATACAACAACAAAAATCATTTGAATTAACTCGTAATAAAATAGGATGGAAAGAAAATACAGATTCTGAAATCTTATCTAAATATAAAAAATTACTTAAATCATTTCAAGTAGAAAAATCTAAACCTATTTTAATGAAATATGAAAAATTTGAGAATTTAATTGAATCTGAAAGACGTAAAGATGTTCTAACTATTTTAGAAGATACACAAAGAACATCAGAAGATAAATTTAATGCTATTGAATTATTATTAAGAGATTTACAAAATATTAATAAACAATACGTTGATCTAAATAAATCATTTGTTATTTGTGAACATACTTTAAATATTTTAAGAGGACAATTAGATGATAATACACAATCTTTTTTGAATGAATGGACATTTATACAATTAGGTAAACGCATATGTAAATATTGTGGTGAAGAAGTTTCATCTAAAGTTCTTATTGCAGTTGAAGAATATGATGATTCAGGAAGATTAGTTATGTCATATGAATCATTAAATCAAGATACGTTTATAGGTGAAAAAACTATAGAAACATTTACAAATTCTCTTTTGAAAATGAAAGATAAATTTGATTTAAATCATGGTGGTGAAAGTTTACTATATATTTTAATCGCATATTTACAAATTCTTCCTCAAGAAACACAATTAATAAGTGTTCTGGGATTTATTAGAAATATGACAAAAGCTTTAAAAGCAAGAAAAATTCAAAAAGATGATCAAGATAGAATTGAATGTATTCTTGGATTATGTGGATTAATAACTTTATTACAAGTACATATACCTTTCTTAATACCAAGAAGAACATTTGGAAATAAACCTTTAAGCTTAAACGGATTTCCTCGTGATTCTGAATCTATAAATGAAAGTCCAATAATTGAATCAATAATAAATTTAACTAGTAAAGTATTTGAAGAATTGCCATCTGTAAGAGGACCTTTACAATCATTATCAAAAATCATTCTTTCAAAACCTAAAAAAATAAAAGATGAATTAATACCATTCTTAAAATATTTCCATAAACAATTTTTATCATTATTTGAAATTGCTAAAGAACAATATGTTTTACCACAAGAAGAATTAGTAACAAATTTAATTACATTTCCTCCATTAAGAATTGATGATCAATATTTTAGATATGGTGATAAAATTCAAGATGAAGCATTAATGCTTTGTTCAGGACAAAAAAGTTATTCTATTTTTTCATTAAAGAAATTACCTAATATTATTCAAAAACCTCTTAAATTGCAAGATAAATTATTACCTAGTCCAAAATTACAAGAATTACAAATGAAAATACAAGAATCTATAAAATCAGAATTAAATCAAAAAGAAATTGAAAAGAATATTTCATTAGGATTAATTAAAGATTTTCCTATTCTAACTGAATTCATAAAAAATACTTCAAATGATTATTCATCTTATACAATATTATTAAATAGATTATTAGATATATTATCACAAACTAAATTTCCAAAAGAAAAACAAATTGAAATTAGATCTGAATTATTAAAATTTAATGATTCATTATCATTGCTACGAGATTTTATAAAAGGTCTCATATATAAATTATTAAATTATATTAAATCTGATAAGAATTCATCAGTGTATATAAGAAGATTAAATGAATCTTTGAAATCAGATTTAGTATTCCGTATTTTATTTTCATCAAAAGATAAAGCTGAATCTGAAGAAAATAAATTAAGAAAGAAAGAAACAGATTTACTAAAATCAAGATATCGTGAAATGACAGATAAACAAAGAGAAATTACAAAATTATTAGTTGATATTGGTCAATCTGAATTTATTGTGAATATTGAAGATCGTGAATTTTTTGCGAATCAATTAGAACAAGATATTGAAAAAGAATATGCAGAATTACAAGCTTCATTAGATTCAAATAAACCTGAAGAAGGATATAATAATTTCAGAGATTATGTTGATAATGGCGATATGCCATTAAATACACAAGGGAATATTATGGAAGTTGATCATGGTGATTATGGTGATAGAATAACAAGAGATTATAATGACTATACTACTCAAGAAATGTTTCAAGATGATGATTAAATTTAAATATATCAAACTTTTTAACTATAAATGAGTATTGGTGATGATATAATAATAAGATTAATTAGATCGGAAATTAAAGAAAATGATGATGTAATAAAAATTAGAAGAAGATTACATCATCATCAGTCATTTTTATTGAGATATACAGATGGATTAGTTATAAATAAAGTTTGGATAAATGACAAAACTATTATTGAACTTATGAAATATCTTGAAAATTTATTTTTATGTTTAAGTTATGATAATGATCCTTTTATAAAATTACAAATATCTATAGCATCATATCCAATAATATTTATAAAAATTGATGAAGAATTTAAAGAAGATTTAAAATATTCATTATTAGGAATTATTTATGATGAATTAATTAAACCTGCTGCATATTTTACTAGGTAAGTACCATCTTTTGTATTTTATAATTACGTTTCTTATATAATTGTAATCTTTCTTGAAATTGTCTTCTAAATGCTGGATCAACAATATCAATAATAAGTGGATTTATAGTTCTCTTATGTTTTTCAATTCTTAAAATTCTACCAACAATTTGTTCTATATCAGGTCTTGAAGTTGCCATAACCAAAGTATTTAATGAAGGAACATCAAATCCTTCTTTACACATAGTATAAGTAGCAATTAAGATCTTTTTTGTCTTTGACCATAAAGATCTTTGTTCTGATTTAATATCTCTCGAAAGAATACACGATTCTTCTTGAATTTCCAAAGGTAATAAATTAAATATAGTTTTCAGATGTTCAACTCTATCACTTAAAACTAATATTTGTTTTTGTTTATCTTCAAATATATCTTTTAAGAGTTCAACAAGAAATACATTTCTATGTTCATATTCTATAACTTTATTAATCATTAAAGATGTGAACATTACACCACTTGGATTTAAAATAACATCATTGAATTCTTTATTTGGTGGATCATATTCATAATATTCAACTTCAACTTTATCATCAACTTTATCATCTGTATTAGATTTATATAATAAAGGACCAAGAAACCAATTTATCACATACATTAATTTATCTTTTCGTTCAGGTGTTGCACTTAATCCAAGCATATATTTTGAAGTTAGTTTAGTCAAAGATCTTGAGAATGCTTCTGATGCAATATGATGACATTCATCTACAATAACTAATCCAATATTTGTAAATAATTTAGAATCATATTCTTTTAACGATATAGATTGAAGCATACAAATAATAATATCTTTATTTTCAATGTCAATTTTATCACCTTGAATTTGTCCAATTTTTGCATTAGGTAAGAATTCCATAATTCTTTCTACCCATTGATCTCTTAAGAAAGTATTATGAACTAAAATAATAGTTTGTAATTTTAGTTGAGAAGCAATATATAATCCACAAATAGTTTTACCACCACCAGTTTGTAATGAAATAATACCATCATGTGGAAAAGGTTTTAAGAAAGAATTAACAACTTCAAATTGTCCATCTCTTAATTTTCCATTAAATAGCCAATTATTAGTAGGAGTTTGAGGAGATTCTCTTTCTGATGAGCTAAACATTCCAAAATTTTGAATACCATAATGTTTTGGAATATATAAATAATCAGAATCTTCGGTAAAGATATTATATCTTGAAACAAATTGTGGTTTTACAAATACACTTGGAATAAAAGGTTTAATATTTAATTTTCCTTTTATATCATGTATATTACTTATTTGATCTTTATGAATTTTATATCCTTGTAAAGTAAGCATTTTAATAAGGTTTAAAGAAAAAAGATTAAAGTATCCGTTTTATATTAAGATGGAATTGCGAGTTTACAAATCTGAATTTCCTAAAGAACGAATTGGGAAAAATAATGATGGTGGTTATGTTATATGTAATATACCTAATATAAAATATGATGTTTTAATTTCAGGTGGAATTAGTAACGATACAACATTTGAAGATCAATTTTTAAATAAATTTTCAGATATTGATTGTTATGCTTATGATGGAACAATTTTAGAATCGCCATCAACGAATCCAAAATTTCATTGGATTAAAAAAAATATTGGATTTTATGAAAAATCAAATGAAACAAATTTACATAATTTAATTAATTCAAATAAATCTATATTTATTAAAATGGATATTGAAGGTTATGAACTTCAATGGATTGAAAGTTTATCTTTAGATCAATTACAAAATATAAGTCAACTTGTAATTGAATTTCATTCTGCGTTTACAGATAGACATAAAAAAATGTTTCAAAAATTAAATGAAGTTTTTGCATTAGTTCATTTACATGGAAATAACTTTAAATATGATTTAGTTAATAATATACCTTATTTCTTTGAATGTACTTATATAAATAAAAAATATCTTACTAAATCTTTAGAATTTAATACTGATACAATTCCTTCTACATTAGATCAACCTAATTTAGTTTCAAAACCAGATGTATTTTTAAATTTTGAACCGTATGTTCATAATAATATAAGATTACCTAGAACTTTGAAATTAGGACCTAAAGGATTCTATTAATAAAAGGTTTAGTTCTTTGTGCTTCTAACGCAAATCTTGAATCTAAGTTAGTAGAAAATACTTTTTTACATGAACATAAAGTAAAAAAATCAATTAATAAATTAATATTCATTTCATCTTTTGTTTCATTTAGTTCATCTTTTGTTAATAAATGTGTAGCTTTTGAAGATTTGGTTCCTGAAGATAAAATTTCAAAAGTAGGATATCTTGATTTCCATAATTTTATATAATCAGGATCATCAGATACAGCTATACATTTTTGTCCACCTAGAATACCATTATGAACTAATTTAATATTTAGTTCCATAAATCTTTTTAATTTAAAATCATAAGATTTTGCACGATCACTTCCTCTTAAATGTATACCCCATTTATCTTGTAAATTATATTTGGATTGTCTTTGTACAACTTCTTGAGATATTCTTGAATCTATGATTTTAAATCTATTATAAAAAAATGAATAATCATTATAAATAGTTCTTATTCCATAAGAAGTAACAACTAAAATATCACAATCATAATTACCTTCTAATTTATTTAATTCAATTTCTTTATGATTATTTTTAATTATATCTTCAGTTAAAATAGTATCTAATTTATCTTGCCAAAAAGTTGGAAATATTCTTAAATCCTTAGGAATTTCATCAATAGTCAAAACTTGTTTTAAATCAGTTAATTGAAAATATTTATAAAATGTTTCATTATTATGACACCATATAGAATCTCTCCAATCTATATGAACAATTAAATCATTTTTTAAAGCATAATCAATATACATCTTTAAAGATTCTAATCTATCACCAAAACCAATAACAGCTTTAACAACTAAATATTTCATTTCTTTATTAATAAAGATGCTACCATATATTTCAGAATTTATTGCTACGCTATTATTAATTGCTGCTATAGCATTCGCTAAATCTCCGGTATTAGTTGTAGCAGCATTTGCAGTAGCTATAACTATCGGTTCAGATTTAAATCCGGCAGTAACATTATACAAATATATAAATGGAAAAGTATCTAAATATGGAGCATTATATTTTATTGGAGCTCAATTATTAGCAGGATTATGTGTCGGATTATTTTCAAAGTTTTAAATTCTTTATTTAATCATAAATGAATAAAGCTTATGATTATCAAGGTACAATAGTATCTATGTCTAAACCTGTAAAAAAATTAAGATCAGTTCGTAAAACTATACATTTAGATTCAGGTGATAGAGACAAGAATATTTATAAAGATAATGGCGATTTTTTTCTTTATTTACCTAGAACATATGAAAATGTAATAGGTATTAATATACGTGGCGCTGAATTTCCTTCATTATCAGTTGCTCATACTAAATCAGTTACAGGTGGAACTGGGACAGTAGAGGCAACATCATTATATTTTTTCCTTGAATTAGAAGGATTAAATAAATCTGATGAAACTGTTGTTGGAGCATCAAAATCTACTTTAGTTGATTCAGTATTTGCAAAATTTCAAGTGAAAGAAGGATATACAGGAAATATATTTTATAATGAATCTTCTGATATTCATACAAATTTCAATTATCAACCTGCTCTTGGAAAACTAGATAGATTACATTTGCGTACAAGATTACATAGCCAACAACAAGGTTCAACTACATATGGAACATTATTATGGCCTACTAGAGAATATTCATTAACTATTGAAATTGTAACTTTGGAAAATTCTTTTGACGATTATTCATCTATTGAAACAAGATTGAATGAAAGATCAGATTCAGGGTTCTTTGGTGTAGGAGTTTAAAAAACGAATTATTAATTTTTTAATTATGAAATTCTTAAAAAATGGCAGCATCACTTCGACGGAGGCACCGCGAACTGATTGATTTAGATCCGCGTACCAATAAATTAAAGCCAGGTTGTAATCATTACCATCAAGCTTTGATTATTAAAGGTAATAAAATTTTAGCGTCTGCTCATAATTCTATGGGAACACGATCAAGAGGTTCAGGGTATAATGATAATACTATTCATGCCGAAGTCGCAGTAGTGAAATCTTTAGGAGATATTTCACTACTGCGTGGAGCTACATTAATTGTATATCGTAATAATTCGCTAGGCAATCTACTAAATTCAAAGCCGTGTAGTGATTGTCAATGTTTTCTTAATAAATGTATATCTAAATATGGTTTAAGAAAAGTTTTGTATTCAGTTGAATCATCACTTCAATCTTCTACCTAAATTTACGAAGGTGTCAAATGTAAATAAGAAAAACACGCCTGTGAAAATATATAAGAGCATATCTTGTGTTGCAGGTGTTTCACTACCAATTTGATTATCATTAATCATTTTTAATATATGATTCAATTTCAAATCATGTGCTTCCATTTGAAATGATGGAGGGGCATAAGGAAAATCTGTTCCCGTATCTATAGGATAATAAGGATTTGAATATCCGGATTTAGTTGATGTAAAATGTTCTTTTAATTTAGAATTTGATGATGGGACTAACGCAGGAGCAAAATTTGATTCTTCATCATTTTCTGAAATAGGAAGAGATTTAGATAAATCATCTATAGTTTTTTTATGTTTTTGTATATTATATTGACTACGATGTTGAGGAGTTGGGAATACACGAGCTTCTTTTTCAGGATCTCGTTTATCTTCAGGATGTTGAACTTTATGTGTCATTGAATGACTTTTTTTTGGGAAAGATGTTCCCCATACATCTTCTAATGAAGAAAATTGCATTTATTCAACTTGTTAATTACAACATATAAAAATTTATGAGTATTTAATAATAAAATGAAATTTTCACAATCTGAATATTTAATTATTGGAATTATAATCTTATACGTTGCTTTTTTTACTCATCCTCCTCCTCAATTTATACAACGTCTATTCGCTAATCCTTTTGGACATATTGGTATGCTACTCTTATTAGTATATGTATCTACAAGATTTAATTTAGTTGTATGTCTTTTATTAGGTCTTGCTTATTTACTAAGTTCTAATCCTACTCTAGAATATTTTGAAGATCCTAAGAAAAAAGAAGATAAGAAAGAAGAAAAAGAACAACCTTCATCAGGAGCACCTGAACCTGATATTAAAGGTGCACTAGGTAAAATAATGGCAATGCAAGGTAAAGATGTAACTAAACCTCCTCCTCAAGTAAATGTTCCTAAACCATCAACGCCATCAAATGTTAACAAAACTGAACATTTTTCTGCCTTTTAAATAAATGGTTTTAGATAAAGTTAATAATGCTGTTGGATTTCTAAATCAAAATACTTTTTTTGCTGGTATTATGTTATTACTTTTAAACGTTGGAAGTAGATTTATAGTTCATGAATTTTCAGCAGATGATAAAGAATATCGTGAAAATATTTTTTTACGTAGAATATGTGTTTTTGCTGTATGTTTTGTTGGAACTAAAGATGTTTTAGTATCAATAATCTTAACAGCTGCCTTTGTAATTTTAGCTGGTGGTTTATTTAGAGGTAAAGGTCCTGAATCAAAAGAAGGTATGTCAAATATGGCACAAAGTGGTGTGGTTTCAACATTTGGATCAATGAATGATCCTTCTCCACCAATATTTAAAGAAGATGAGAATAAATAAATGGGTGGAGGATTATTTGGAACGCCTTTATACTTAAATCCAAAATGTTTAGTATTTTCATTATTTGTCCTAGTAGTTTATTGGTTACCTCATCCTAAATTTATACAACATCAATATATTATGGCATTTTTATTAGCTACATCAGCATATATTCTAATGGCATGGTATGATCTTATATACGATTGCAATGATAAATTAGGTCCCACATTATTAGGATGGTTATCTATGCCTTTTAAACCAAAATCTTATACTGATGAATATGATAAATTACCTGTAAAATATCAAAAAATTGTTAGATGGTTTGATATTGCTATTTTAGGAATTCTAGTAATTACTTTCTTTTATCCTTATTATATGAAATAACTAAAAAGTTTATTTAAATTTTTAGTCCTTTTTTATAAAGGTCTTTATACTACAGCAACTTCCAACACTTCAATCCTGGGGGCTTTTGCGCCTTCAGGTTTGGGGCCGTCAACTAAGTATTTCTTTGCCCCGCTCGTATTAATTAGTAGGCCTTGAGCCGCAAGGCCCTTAGCTTTATAAACTACTTTAAGTTGTCCATTCAAGAAACCATAAACTATACGGAGCTGTTCAGGAGTCAAATTCCACTTCTCAGCGCCAAATCGAATTACGTTAGTAATAATATTACCAAGATTGTACCAGCCATTCTGGCGGTACTTTTCAACACATTCGTTCAAACTTAGATCGTGACTACAGTTACACGTTCCATCGCACACCATGGAACTAAGTCCCAAATAAAACAAAATAATTTGAAGGCAAATGCCGGACTTAGACATAGAAATGCCGTAATCATGCGTGCGCTTCGACATCTTTTGTCTCGCTTTTTAAAAGGTATAATTATTTAAGAACTAAAAATTCGTTTTTATAGAATTTATTATATTGGATTTAATTATATATTCTTTACAATTCATATCATACTAACTTATTCCCCCATTAATTTTTGCAAATTTTTCTCTGTTTGTTTTACCACATTCATTAAATAAATACATTACAATTATAATTATAATAAAAGCAGCTGGCATGTCATATTCTTCCATGATATTTTTTCTTAGAAATAATTAATTATTAATAAAAAATTTGTATATTTTTAAATTTCGTTTTTATAAAAAAATAAATTAAATTTTATCTAACATATCATGTAATTCATCTATAGATTTTTGTTGAGTTTTATTTAAATATTTAATTGTTTTAAATAAACCTTCAATACTATCACCTAAATTACCTAAACTAATATTACATTCTTTACATAACCATCCTCTGAATTTTCCAGTTAGATGACAATGATCTAATTGTAAAGTTTTAGTTGTAATAATATCTTTTGAACAATTATCACATTTATAAGGATTTGCTTTTGATGGAATAGGTCTTGAAATACCTTGTTCTTTAATTTGTATTACAGATTTCTTTTTATGTATCATATAATCTTTTGAACAACCTCTACATTTCTTATTTGCATAAAGACATAATCCTGTTATAGGATTAACTCTATTCTTATAAAATTTAAATTCTGTATTCAGTTTTTCAATTTTACATGTTGTACAAACTGCTTTTTTAGATAAATCAACTAGACCATTACCATGTCTAAGCATTTTTCTTTTTATGAACAAAATTAAATTAATAAATAAAATTCCATTTTTAAATATAAGATGATCAAAACTAAAATTAAAAATTTACTTAATTCAGAATCATATCCAATAGAATTTTTTGTTGATGATACAATTCAAGTTGTAAGACAACAAATTTCAAAATCAGTAAATATTCATCCTGATCGTTTATTTATTGTAATTAAATGTGAATTAACAAATTATTATTATAAACAAGATAAGAGAAATTGGGATACTTTATTTAATAGATTATCTTTGAATGGTCAACCAATAGAAAAAAATATGTTTATTTCATATTTAAGTAATTATAGAATTCCATCATTAAATATTGAATATGAAGAATTTGATAAAGATTTATGGATGTCTTATCCACCTGAACTAAAAGATTTGTGGGATCCACCTGCAAATTTCTATGAATATTTTATTTTTGGTGTTGAAGATTTAAAATCTTATTGCTTACCATTTGAAATTACAAATTTGTCAAGAATATTAGCATCACAACAACCTATACCTGAAAATTCTAAATTATTTAATTCTTTGTATTTCACAGGCGAGAAATATGAGTTTGGATTTATACCTTATAATGATATACAATCTTTATCGTATTTTCCATTATTGAAATCTATAACTCCAATAAAATTAAGTGATTCAGAAATTAGTTTATTAGATAGAAATTCTAAATTATTAGAAGATCTTGTAAACTTAGAAGTTCCTATTCCAAAAGAAACGCATATTTTAAAAGCTAAATGGTATCTTGAATTAGTTGATACACAAATGGAAGATCATATACGAACAAGATTTGAACAAATGTTTTATGGATTAACATTATCCGAAAAAGTTCCATGTATATCATTTTTTACAGGAACTTCAGAAGTATCAAGACATAAATTTTATACAGAAGATCCTAAAACTAAAGTTACATTTTTAGATATACCTATGTGGACATCATGGTGGACAAAATCTAAACCTCAAGGTAATAGACCTGTTTTAGTTTTATATAAAGGTAAATCACAAAAACATTTTGATCGTATAAGTATTTCTGCTGATGATATAACTTTTGCATCTTATCGCGAATTCAATAATAAAAATAATTTAGGTGCTTTACGTGAAAAATTACACGATTGGTTCTTAAATTTTGATTCTATAATTCCATTCATAGAAAAATCAGATATTGTTGAATGTAGATGGTCATTACAAGAAATTAAATTTGAAGCTAAATATTCTGAAAAATTAGATGAATTAGATACAAAAAGATTATCATGTTTATCTTCAATATTTAAAGAAGATGATAAACAAAAAACTATATTTAAATTTTTAAGAACTGATTATGTTTTAGAAGATCTTTCTTCTTTGGAATTACATGTACTTGATTTATTAAAAGATAATGAATTTATAAAACCTCAAGAAATTCAAACTATTTTGAAAATTTCATTAATTGACGCAACCAAAATCTTACAATCAATTAAATTAAGATTAGAAACTAATCCTGAATTATTACATAGAAAACAACGTGGTTATCCATTAATGTATTTTTCAGATGCAAATTCTGTTGTTGTAACTAATATATTAGATTATAAAAATACATTGAAATATACAAATTTATTACGTTATATATTATCAAATCCTTCATCTAAACAACTAGATAAAATATGTCCTAAAAAAGTTCAAAATGTTGAATCTAAAATTTCAACTACAACAACAAAAGAATTAAATATTGATGATGAATTTGGTGATTTGTTTGGTTATCTTGAAAACCCTGAATCTAAAGATGATGAACCCGAAGAAGAAATTGTTCAAGAAGAAGATGTAAAAACTAAAACTACAAAGAAATCAACAGTATATAATTATTTCAGAAAAAGATTAGAAGAATTTGATCCGAAAACATTTAAATTACCTAAAGATATTAATTATCCTAAAGAATGTGAACAAGGTAGACAACCTGTTATTATGACAGATTTGGAATTAAAAGATATTATGAAAGAATATGATCCAAGATTAAATTTAGAAGATAATAAAAAAATTGAATTAGAAGATCCTAATGGATTAATGATTTGTCCTGAATATTGGTGTATGTATGATAAAATACCTTTGGAAAAATCACAATTAGTTGAAATTAAAGGTTCATTATGTTGTCCTAAATGTAATGGAAAAATCCAAGATGCTAAATTAGGTAAAGATCAAGATACAAGAGAATATTCTGTAATTAAAAGAAAAAAAGGACAAACTTATCCTGGATATTTCTTAACTAAAAATCAAGAGAGGGAATTACCTTGTTGTTTTGGTACATCTAAAAAAGAAACAAAGAAATTAAAAAAAGATGATTTAGAAAATAAATATTATGTTTTAGGTGAAACAAAAACAAATTTAGATTCTTTGAAATTTGCTTTAATATCACTAGACATTCTAAATTCTTTATTTATTCCTGAAAATTATGAATTAATTTTAAAATCTGGAAATCGTATAAGTTCTGGTTTATCGGGATATTTTAGAGTTGGTCTTGGAAAAGTTTCAGAAACTTTACCTTTTCTATTTAAAATTAAAGAAAAAATACCTTATCCTTATGAATTCCCTATATTAATTTTACAATGTTCATTTTTATCTACATGGACTATAGAAAGTGAAGAACATCTAGATTTAATTCAAACAAAATTACAAAATATTAAACCTTTTAATAATGATTCAGAAGCATTAATTAAAGTATCAAAATTAATTTCTGGTATTTCAGAAGCATTTAAAAATAATAAATTAACACAATTACAAGAATTAGAATATTGTGCTTTATTCTATAAAATTGATCTTTATAGAATTTTAATTGATGAAAAGAAATTAGGATGTACATTTTTTAGTGAACAAGTTTTAAATGCAAAAAAAGGATTAATTATTTTACAAAGAGGTTCAGATATAGATTGTTTATGTCATATTATAAGAGTTAAAAGAGATTTTGAATATAGTCCAAATATATTTGAATCGCCGTTCAAAGAAAAAACTTTGAATGAACTTAAAAAATTACGTGAAAAAGCTTGTCATATTACAATACCTAATCAAGAAGAAGCTTCAATGGCCTTAGATAAAATTTACGAGGATGAACCTAAAGAACGTACCTTTATCCTAGATTCATTTAGTAGAGTTCAAGCATTTTCTATTCCTAATGAAATTATTTTACCTTTTAAAAATACACCTGTCCAACAATCATTTAGAGATCTTGGAACGTTTACAACTTATTCTGAAATTAAAGATTCTTTGCCTGACTTAGACAAATTAAAATTATATTTAGTTGTTGCTTCAACTATTCATCCTGGATTCGAATACCAAGAAAATATTTATGATTCAAATAATATTATTGTTGAAATTCTTTTAAAATCGGGATTAAGAATTCCTATTAAACCTATTAAATCTGAAGATTTGAATGAACCTACAGATATTTTAAATACTATTATGCAAGAATCTGAATCTGCTCTTACATTTTCTCAAACTAATAATGAAGATTTAAAACTATATAAACAAATATCTTATAATTCTGAAATATTTGATTTTATTATTTATCAATTAACTAAAGATTTACAATTAGAAGATTATGCTGAACTAAGATCTAAATTAGAAATATTAAATCCTACAACTAAAGATCTATATGATTTATTAGATTCGTGGTTTAATAAAACTATTTATTTTATTAGTAATTCTAATCCTATTGAATTTGTATCAAAAATACGTAAACCTTGTGGACAATTAAAATCTAAATCTGTATGCGAAGTTTCAAACATGTGTGGATGGTCAGAAGATAAATGTAAAATTCAAATTAGAGATACTCTTTCAAAGAAAAAATTATTTAATAAATTATTAAATACTCTTCTGGAAAATTCTAAAACTAGATATATGATTTTAGATAATCGAACTACTCCTTTTTTTAGTACAATTTTATTCTTGGAATTGCCCCATGAAGTTATTTTATCGGATTTAGATTTAAAGAATATAATCTCTACATAAAATAAGGACTAGTAGCTTCAGGGGTAGAGCATCTGCCTTGTAAGCTGAAGGTCGCGAGTTCGATTCTCGCCTAGTCCTTCGCGTGGATTATTAGCTCAGCGGTTAGAGCGCCTGGCTGTTAACCGGGAGGTCATAGGTTCAATCCCTATATAGTCCGCAAAAACCCTTTTAGAGTTTTTAATAAAAATTCTAAAAGTGTAAAAAAAGCCATGGCCCAATTTCCTTTCTCGCTTTAAAGATATTCGGAAACTTCCATGCCCTGCCTGATTTGGTTCAGCAGGCCCACCCTATTTTAGTCACTTTAGCTGTGAGATCATCTTATTTACTCCTCATCGGAGTCCTCCGCCTCGTCGGCAAAGCTGCCGAAATTACCGGTGTCGCTCAGGCCAACAGGCACGTGCAACTTCTTGCCGCCACCCGCCTTCTTAAGCGCGGCCTTGTACGCCTCTTGCGCCGCGGCCTCTGCCGCCTTATTGGTCGCAATCGCGGTCTCCACCGCGCGCTTGTACGCCCCGTACGTCTCCTCGATCTCCGGGAAGTCGCCCTCCAACTTCTTCCCCGCGACCATCCAGCCCGGCATCTCCGGGTTGGACCGCGCCTTCTGCGCATACGTTGGCGGCTTTGCGGGCGCCCATGGCGCCTCTACGGACACCCTCGGAACACGCGGAGGCGAAGCGGGGCCACCGCCACCGCCGCCACCGCCGCTGTTCTTCTTGGCCATGTAGGCCTTTTGCTGGCGCAGCTGCGCCTCCTCCTTTGTCTCCTTGTCGTGACGGAATGTGCACAAGTTGCCGAACTGGCACCCCTCCCGGGTACCATCCATGCGACACTGCACGCCTCCAATCTTAGACAGGTCAAAAGACATTTTACTTTAACTTGCTTTTTAACAGCTCAAAGTTATTAGTTTGTACTATTCCTAATTTCTTATAAAAAAATAATCCGTTTTTATACAACTAACTTATTTCAAATAAATATAAAATGCCTGAAATTCTTGATAAAGGTTTTATTGAATTATTAGATGTATTTGGAAATGATTTGACAATTGTTAATGCTGCAAGAGTAAGTTTTAATAAAGAATCTACTGAATTAAATTCCAAAGATGAAAAATTAATTCAATATTTAGCTAAACATAATCATATTACTCCATTCTTTCATCCTCAATTAAGATTTCGTATTAAAATGCCTATTTATGTAGCAAGAGAATGGTATAGACATACTATTGGATTTGCAAGAAATGAAGTATCAAGAAGATATGTTGATACTCCACCTGAATGTTATAATCCTCAAGATATTCGAGCAAGAGATACAAATTTAAAACAAGGATCTAAATTAACAAATGTTGAAAACAATATAGAAATTGCATTGAAAATTAAAGATATTCAAGATAAAGTTTTAAATACATATGAAGAATTATTAAGTTTGAATGTTGCTCCTGAAGTTGCTCGTGGAATATTACCTCAATCTATGTATACTGAATTTATTGAAACAGCATCATTAGCAGCATATGCAAGATTATGTAAATTAAGATTAGATCCACATGCCCAAAAAGAAATTCAAGAATATGCTAAAGTATTATCTGAATTGATTGAAGAAAAATTTCCTATGAGTTGGAAAGCTTTAACTATGTAAATATTTCTTACTTCAAGTAAATGTTTTTTTAGTTTCAATTATAGCTTTTATCCATTGTGGTATATTTGTAGTAATATTTTGAACTAAAACAATATTTGTAGGAACAGAATAATGTATATCTAAAGTGTTAGATTCACAAATAAATAATATAGCAGTAATTAAAAATGGTAAGCGTTTTTTCATATCACCTTTTCCTAAACGTAAACAATACATTTTATAAAGAGCATCAATATATGGATTTAATGTTCCTGATTGAGGAGATGTTTTTGCAGTTTCCATAATTACAGACCATATTAACCATATATGTGATCTTAATAATTCTTCATTCACATATTCATTTGATCGATATGCGCATGTAAGATAACGTTTATTATCTTCTTTGAATTTTGAAGCGTATTTAATTATCCACGAAGTCCAATATAAAGCTTTAATATAATCTCTAATTTCAGATTTTAAAGAATATATGAGTTCATTAATAGGAATATATAATTCCATTGGATCATCATGTTTCATTAATTCACGAGCATATAAATTCGAAGGAGCTTTTAAATTTTCTTGTATAATAAATGATTGAAAATCATGTTCAGGTTTTATTGTTGGTAATGAAGGTAATTTAGATTTTTTACATAATGCTATAGAAGCAGAAACTTCACATACTAAATTCCTAACATCTACATTATTACGTATATCAGTAATTTGCATTATAGAATATTGATTTTCATAAGGAGCAAATCTTTCATACATTCTAACAAGATATAAAAATGCATTAGGTGCAGATCTATTAATATTTAAAGCTGTAGATAAAAAAATAGTATTCCAATAAGAATGAATTAATCCTGAACTTAATAATTCCAAAGTCCAATAACATGAATAATCAGCATGACCTAATTTAATATTTTCATTAAGAACTTTATATACGTGTGTACGTAAATGTCCAGAAAATGTAAATTTCTGGAAATCTACGATTGTTCTTGTATCAAATATATCCATATTAATAGTTATTTAGTAAATAATACTAAATATTGATATTCTTTACCGACAGAAACTAAATGTATTTTTTCTTTTAATCTAAATCCTGAAGATTTGATTATATCAATCATTCTTTCCATTGAAGGCATATTTAATTTATGTGATTGTTCTCTATATTTAGTTCCATCACTTAAAGGGTTATAAAATGTAAATATTTCATCAAATGAAGCATCATCTTCATTCATTTTTTTCTTGAATTCACCTGAATATTTAAAATCTTCGAAATAAATTTGAGATTTAGTTTGTCTATCATAAGAATACTTTTGTAATGAAAATGCAGCAAAAGGTGAAGCAAGATCTAACATAGGATCAAATTTATCAGGTTCAATTAAATGAACTAAGAATTCACCACCTGGTTGTATCCATAAATACGCATTATCAGATAAAGTTTTAGGATTTGGGAATTCATAAATACTAAATCCTAGTAACATACATCCTGAAAATGATTTAGGTGAAAATAGGGAAGCATCTTTCATATTACCTTTTTGGAATTTTTGGCCTGGACAATTATTACGTGCTTTTTGAAGCATTGAAGAAGATATATCAACACCTAAATATTCAACACCTAATTCTTTAAAGAAACATGCATGTGGAGCAACACCGCAACACATATCTAAAACTTTAACTGTAGTTATAGGTTTATCAGCTAACATAAATTCTTGAATTGTTACTTGTTCAAATTCATTTGTTTCTTTAGATGAATGCCACAAAGGCATATAAATATTCGCATAAAAATCATCATAAATATCTTCAACATTCATAGTTTTGCCTGATTCGAAATCTTCTCTACCTCTATCCCATAAACTTATAGAATACATACAAATAACTATAAAGATTAATACAACATATTCAAACATCTTTATACTACGTTATTATTATTCATAGGATAAATACTTGATACTAATTTCGTGAATTTTCCATTAATTAAGAAATATATGATTGATAACCCTAAAACACCTATTAAAATATCCAAGATTAAAGGTATCCATGATGTATTATTATCATTAGAACCACCTAAAACTAATAATCTATTTCGAATAGAAACTTTATCTTTTTCTTTCATTAATAATTTTTTTAAATATCTTGATTCGGATTCATCACCAATTTCATTAGGTTTATCATCAATATAAGTTCCTGAACTTAATTCTTTAAATTCAGTAGATAATTGATTTAAAAAAGGATCAATTTCATTTGTAATAATACGTTCTTTTTCAGATCTTATCCATCCTTGTCCTTCTTTTAAAGTATAATAATTTATACGCGCTTGTTCATAAGCATCAGGAGTAGCATTTTTCATTAATAAATACGCATTTTGAATTTCTTTATTTCTTTCATCTTGTAATAAATTACTCATTTACTTTATTTACTAAGAAGTAAATATCATAAATTCCATAAGCTAATACACCAAAAACTAAAAGAGTACATAAGAAACCAAGAAATGATCCAAATAAATATATTAGAACAGCAATAATAATATAAAATAAAACTTTTTGAATTATTGGCATAGCATTTTGTAATTGTTGAACTTGTGAATTAATTTCAATAACTTGTGATTTTAAATTTTTAGGAATTTTGGTAGGTTTATTTTTAAAAAATTCATCAAAGAAAGTTTTAAGTTTACGCAATTCTGTAATTATAAAAGAAGTATTTTTATTCTTTTCAGATTCTAATTCAATATTATTTTTAATTTGATCACGTTTTTCTTCAATATCATTAATAGTTTTCATTGTTGAACTATAATCTATTGAATCTTGTTTATTAAATATATTTCCAATACTACCTTCATTTGTAGTTGTCATCCATAAAGATTTAGTTGTAGGTTCCATACTTAATGATGAAGGATTCATACCTTGTGTATCAACAATATCACATTTATTATCTGAACATCTATTTAATTGATTATCTGATGACATACCATAAAGCGCATTAGAAGATTCAAGTAAGTTTGAGAATTTAGATCCTTCGTAATCAGGAATAGTATACCATCCTGAATTTAAAGATTCATCAGTTTTCATAATTTGTCCTTGAGAATTAATAGAAAATAAAGATGTTTGATTAGATGATGAAATTTTAGTTGTATCTTGAATTAATGACCAATTAGATGTAGTTCCAGGTTTAGGTAATCTTGCTTTTTTACCAGAAGAATCTTGTATCCAAATATATGATGATGTAGAGAAAACCTGACTACCACTAAAAGGTATTTTTATAATTAACCAATCCGTTTGATTATTTGCAGATTTAATAAATAGATTATTTGAAGTTAAAATATAAATATTAGATTCGTCCGTTGTAATATCCAAAGGTAATTCATTAATAGGAACATTATTCCATTGTCCTGAACATGGTAATTGACAATAATATACTTTAGATGAATCTATCCCCCATGCAAATCCTAAACTTGACGTACTAACTTTATTCAAAGATCCAGGAATAGCATTCCATATAGATTTTTGATTTAGTTGTGTAGTAATGAAATTATTTGATTCATCCGTTAATGAATCATACGCTTTAGAAAAATCTGTCATCTTATTTAATTACTAACGAAAAAGTTTAGGATTTTTATAAAGTTCAGCTAAACCTTTAACCATATAATAATCTACAGCACCGCTATATTGTCCACTGCCACTAATAACTTGATTAGAATTAAAAGCAGGTTTTACAGATTGATCGCCTGGATTAGCTTTAGTATTCTGTCTTTGGACAGTTTTATATCTTTTTTTAATATCTAGTAATTGTGAATAATCCATAGAAGTTCCAAACTTTCCATTAGAATTTACGTTGGGCATTTTTATCATATATGTAATATTATAAATAATATGGATACGTATACTTCATTAAAAGAACAATATTATAAATTAATTGCAGAAGCTTTAAATGAACCAAATGCTGAAAAACAACAAGATATTATAAAACAAATTTTAGATACAAATACATTATTAGCAACAGAAATAAGAACTTATGTTTCTGAACAAACACAAACTCAAAATAATCCTGAAGAATTACAAGAATTAGTAAATGAACTTTTAAATATCCAAAAAGAATTCTTAAAAATTCAAGAAACAAAAGATTATAAAACTACTTTAGAAATGATTTTACATAATAATCAATCAAAATTGTTTAATTTAAAAACAAAACTAAATATATTTTTAGTTCTTTTAGGATTAAGTATTGTATATATTTTATATATGATATTTAGATTAAGTATGCCTACACTACCAACAATCCAAACGCCACAATCGCTACTACCCCTAACATAATATATTTAGTAGTTAAATTAGTTTGTATAATAGAAGATTCGGGTAAATTTCGAATAAGATCTTTTTCTTGAACAATTTTTTTAGCTATATCTTTAGTTCCATGAGTTTGTGATTTCAAAGTAGTAAGTGTATTATTCATACTTTGTAAGGCACCTTCATAAGCAATTTTATATTTTGGATCATTTGTTAATTTATATTCTAAAAAGTTATCTCTGTAAACTTTCTTAGCAGAATTAAATGTTTTATCCATTTATATTATATTAAGTATCTAAAGTATTGGCAACACAATATCTCCAACTACGTGCATCAGCGGAAGATTGTGAGAATCTAATAACTTCAATAATATTTCCAGGTCTTGCTCCTATCCATTTAGCTGAAGCATCTTGTGAATCTATCCATCCTAATTGTTCTTTAGGATTTACAATATTAAATTTAGTTTGTAATAATGTAACTTCATCTTGTTTAATAATTCTATGAGGAACATATTTACGATGAGTAGTAATATCAAATTGTAATCGTTTAATATCAAATATTTGTAAAAGAGGATTTTCAGAATTATTTATAAAATCTCTAACAATATTTTGAATTTTTTCAGAGCATGGAATTAATGATATAATAATAGTTCCTTGTGTATAAGAATTATCTTCCGCAAATTTAATATACGAATTCAAATTTGATTCATTAATACGTGATTTTTCACTGAAAATTATTAGAATACCACCTAAATTATACATTCGAGTTTCATCTATAGGTGACCCCAAGAATTCATTTGAATCATATTTAATATCACGTAATGCAAGAATAGATTTCAAAGTTTCCAGAGCTTTATCTTCCATTATTTTTATACATAATTTTAAATTCGTAAACTTTATTCCATTTTTCATATAATAAATGAAAGGTCTTGCATATTTAGTTTTAGGAGTAGCAACAATTGTTGTCTTAGGGATTGTATTAAAAAACAAAGAATATTTTGTTCCTGAATTCTTAGAACAATCGGGAGTTAAAAGAACACATCAAACAAAAGATTCATCATATGAACAAAGAACCAATCATGTACTACCTCAATCTAAATTTGCTTATCCTACAGACGGAGTTGAAACACCTTTTAGAGTAAATCAATTTAACGCTTTTGTTGTTGCATAGCTTCCAAAATAATCTTGAAATTTTTACGGATGCGTTCATCTTGTTCAGGAGGATATTTATTTTCTTTAATTAATTTCATAAAAGTTTGTTTAGATAATTCTACAGCCCCACAAAAGAATGAAATTGTAGCTAGTTCATCCCATACTCTCCATTCGTAATTATCAGTTTCCAAGAATAATAATACACCTTGAGGTTTTTGTATACTTGAAGCATATAACGCCATAGAAAGAAGTTCACGAGACCACATGGCATTCATTCTACAGTGTGCCATATATGATACAAGAGATTCGCTTCTAGTTGGACATAATTCATGTGCTTTCCATGCCCATTCTTTAGATCTCATTAATCTAGTTAAATTCAAAGCACAAATAAATTGTTCTTCTACCCAACCTCCAAATTCAAATCGTTTTTTATACCATTCAATAGCTTCATCATACATACCAGCATCTCTATATGATTGAGCTAAATAAAACATATATCTATCATTCTTAGGTTCTAATTCTAGTTCTTTTAATAGGACTTCAGCATCTCTCTTATATTTATTTCCATCAATTTTAGATCTAGCACCCATAGTTCTACCTACCATATAAATTTCTCTAGGCAATTGTACCATTACATTGTTTTTCTTATCATTTGTAGGGTATTCGTGTAAAACACCAACATATCTCCAAGCATCTCTTGCTTTAAATATTTGAGTTCTTTCATATTCAAGTGCGCCTCTGCGTATTTGAATATTACAAGCATTGGGATTTGTCATATAAAGCATTCTTCTTAAAAATTCTTTTGCATTAGGTGGTCCACCCATTAAATCATCAGCATCCATAACAATAATATAATCCATTAAATCATCACATAATAACATAGATTCAGATCTTGATTTACCAAATCCTTTCCAATCACCTTCTTTAACATTTCCAGGAATATTATGTTTTGTATAAAAATCTTTTATAATTTGTACAGTATTATCAGTTGATCCAGTATCTAAAATTGAGAATGTATCTATGAAAGGTAAAGTTGCTTCTAAAGATTCATGAATAATATGACTTTCATCTTTAACAATCATACAAAGACCAATTTTATATTGAGGTAATCTATTTGAACCTAGTAATTTAATAGCTTTTTTAATAAAATTTTCTAATGTAGTAATTTTAATTTTATCATTTAGTGTAATAGAACATTCTTCAGATAAGATTTTTATTCCATCACATAACCATTTATCTAATAATTTTGAATTGTATTCTTTTGTATCATCTTGATGAACATTCAAAATAATAAATGATTTAGCAATTCTTTCATGATCTTCAGGATCGGGAATATGATCAACTCTAAAATATTGCGATCTTAAAGATTCAATAATAGGTTTATTTCTATCTGTGATTTTCCCAATCATACAAAAATCATAAGATTTTTTAGTTTTTTCTAATAATTCGGGAATATTAATTTCATTTTTAATTGTAATTTCATATTGTTGAAAATTATTATTTGATATCTCATCATTATTTTCTAGTTTTTTAATATCCATTCTTTATTATAATTATAATATGTCTTAAATATGTAAAATTGTTTCGCACTTTAAATCTTTAGGAAAAGTATTTGTTTTTTTATATTCTAGAATTTCTTCCCATGTAGATTTAATTTGAGGTAGATATTTAGGAAACCATTCAGGATCTCTTTCAACTAATAAACATCGCCATGTTTTTAAAGACCAATAAATAATTTGCCAATCCATATCAAGAGTTTTTATCCAATCTTCTAAAGATTGATGAAAAGATTTATATCTAACTTCTTGAGTATTATTATGAACTGCAAAACATGATTTATATTTTTCATTAGATTCATACCATTCAGAATAATTTAATTTTAGAAATTGCATTTCAACATAATCACATTCATTTAAATTTGTACATTCCATTTGTAATTGCATTTGATGATAATAATATATGGGTACAGGTGTATTATCATCAAACTTACGTGAAATAGGACATTTAAATTCAATTAATCGTCCATTCAAATCTTTATTTTGTGATAATATTAGACCATCAGGTGAAGCACCAATAAAATTATGTTCTGAATGCGGAACACATGATAAATCTTTGATTTCTACACCTTTTTCAATTGAATATATATTTTTTGCAATCGGTTCAAATCTTGTTCCCCAAATTAATGCTCCTACACCTCCATTACAACTTTCTTGTATTTTAGGAATTAATTTAGACATAATTAATTCTTTTCTTGCACTCGCACTAGCATCACTAAACGATTTCCATACTTCTGATGCTGTAATTCTTTCATTTCTTTTTAAATGCCAAGCTTCTGTTCTTTGATCATCAAATCCAAAATTTTGTAATAAGAATTGGATTTGTTGTTCCATTATACTATAATTTGAAGTAATCTTAAAACTATTGGTTTTTTATGAAGTAAATTCTTTTGTTGAAAGAGCGCTTAATAAATACGGAAGATCACCAATATATTCTCCTAAAATCAAAGGGAAAATAAATTGTAATTGAACTGTAATAGTAATTAAAATTTCTAATAACCATAATGAATGCATAATTAAAGGATCTATTAATCCTACAGCATATACACCAGATTTAGTATAAGGTAAAGATGTTACATTGGGGTTTCCTAAATGTTGTATAATATTTGTATCAACTGTCATATCATAATAAGATTTTAATAATCCAGTACAAAAACATAAAGCATATAAAGTTAAAACTTTAGACCATGAATTTATTTCAATTCCCATAAAATATGTTGTATTATCTTTATCGTTTCCAGGACCAAAGTGTAAGAACCCATTCGCAAATGATCCTTCTAAATCTAAATATATAAAAAATCCAACTAAGAAAAGAATAAAGATTATTACAGCTAAAAAAGGATTATTTAAGAAACTCATAGTTGTTTTAACATTAAGAAATTAATTATTTCAAGAATGGAGGAAATTAAGAGCCAAGAACAATATGTTTTACATAGATTAGAAAAATTTTATTCTAATCCTACTAATCTTGAAAAAATTAGATGTATTTTGAATGGCGAATCAAAATTATCTTTAAGATTAATTGATTGGTTTGTAACAAATTATGCTAAGAAATTTAATACATCATTCATAAACTCACAAAATAAATATAATATTGTATATTTATCTTATAAATCTCATTTAAAAGCTTATTCTAAAAAAATGTTTGATCCTTTTTGTAGATATAAAAGAATTAAATTTCAAAATATGGATACAACAGTTGGACAATTAAATTTCTTTGAATGGATTATTAGTGATGAAATTTTAGATTATATTTATACAAATACTGAACAAATTCAAAAAGATATGGAACAAAGATTACAATCTTTAAATACAACAAATAAAAAACGCCATGAATTATCAGATTCAGCAACGAATTCTATTTCTAAACATAATGTTCAAGTTAAAGTTTCATTTACTTAATCTTTTAATTTAATTAATAAATTATAAAATCTCCTTGCTTCTTTTTCAGTTGTAGTTTTATACATATAAATACTTAGATTTCGAATTACTTGTTTTTGCGTGTAATAAGAGACATGTACAGCAAAAGTATTTCTTTTCTCTATATTATCAAATACTAAACTAAATTCAATATCACGAATATCAGATGGATACATTGAAATTTTCTTTTGTTTTACATCTATATTTTCAACATTTTCAAATATCAACTCAATTAATCCAATATTGTAAATTTTTATAGTAGGTGGAAAACATCCTTCAATAGATTCCATCTTATTTTTTAAATTACGTAATATAATTAGATTATTAATTCGTTTTTAAACATTAAAGAATGTTTTCTATTCTAAGACATCCTTTAGTTTATAAAAATATTTCTAGTGAAATTACTGAATTAGATGAAGATTATGATGCTTCAGAATGGAGTTATAATGGTAGGAATGTTTATAGAGGTGCTTTAGATTCTACATATACAAAAAATTATTCTCTTGATATTTTTTGGTTATATGATGATAATTTATTACGTGTAGGTTTAGCTGAACACGAATCTAATGATCATTCTATATTTAAAGTTCTTTGGTTTTATGATACACCATTTGGAACTCTTTTACAAGAACCTGAATGGAAATCTATGGATAAAACTATTTGGTCATTATTAACTCCTGAAGCATTTCAAGATACCTTAGAAAATAAAGATTTACTTTTATTAAGTGGGAAAATTATTACACCTGAATATATTATTAATGATTTACCTGATATTTATGAATGCTCTGAATGTAGAAAAAGATCGTTTTCATTAAATGCAGAATGCAAATCAATGAAAAAAATCAAATCTTCTAAATATCCTTATTTTATTGATTCTTCGTATATTTTATATTCTAAACCCTCTGATTCTAAGATTACGCAGCTTTGCGGCGACGACCGCCACCACCACCACCAGCCGAAGCTTCTTGTGGAGGAAGATGTGCCATCGTAGGTACACGAACTCCATCATCTTCATGAGGAGGTTCATCGGTCTCTTCAGGAACAGGAGCTACTTCAGCAACTGCAGAAAATACAGATGCTGCAGTTAGACGAGAAGGTGGAAATACTTGAGCAAACTTAATTCCCCAGGTTACACCAAACCCCTGTCCAATTACATATACAGAAGGACTAATTACAAGATTCGCTTCAACGTATTTCGGAAATACAGATTTTAGCGAATCTACGGTTAGATGATACGGAATCATCTGACTATTTACCGCGTCCATCGTTACACGCCCGTCATAGACAGGAACTTTTAGACGAAGAGAAGGCGGATACTTTCCATTAGGAACATATTCATCACCTTGCTTCTCCGTTGATACACTTAGTAGATTTTTAAAGCTATCGCGCACCGATTCAACAGAACGCTTCTTACCAAATAGTTTAGCACTATTTTCAGTAGCCCAATTTACAAGAAGTTCTTGTAGATCTAGCATAAAATTATATACAGGTCCCATTTCAGGATCACTTGATCGTTCTTTTGCAAACGGATCACATCCCTTTAGAGAAGCAATTAGTGAATAATTTACATTACCACTCGCAGCATCTTCACGAGAAATTAGACCAGCAGGAAATTTACTACGAGGCAAACGTAGTTGAAATGGTTGACCAGCATATTTAAGTTGTACACTTTTACCACCAGCTTTATTTACTTTAGGTTCACTTACACTTACTTCAGTTACTTGTACTTCATGAGCAGGAACGATGGCAGTAGTTGACATTGTTACTTATGTTTTTAATTTTAATAGGTTATCTAATATGTAAATCCGTTTTTAATAAAGAAATATATTATTAAATAAAATAATGTGTGAATCGGTAAAGAATAAAAATTCTTTAGAAAAATGTAATTTAAAACCTTTAAAAAATTTAAGATTTTGTGGAAAACATTCAAAAATGATTAATCCTAAATTATGGAAATGTCCAAATAAGATTTATAATTCAATCGTAAAAATTCAAACAATATGGAGAGGATATAAAATACGCAATCGAATTAAATTAGGTGGTCCTGGAATATTAAATAGAAAGCTATGTCATAATGATGAAGAGTTATACACATTTGAAGAAAAGTCAAAACAAGATCCTTTCAATTATTTTGCATTTGAAGAAAATTCTAAAGTGTGGTGGTTTGGATTAGATACTATGATTAAATGGGCATTTGAATCACCTACAAACCCGTATACTAAAGAACCTTTGACAATAGAAACAAGAAAAAGATTACGTGAATTATATGATCTGAATTTCTATAATGGAACTATGAAATTAAATAATGATATTCATTCCAAATGTATTATTTTATCTCAGATTATGCAAGAACAAGGATTTGATGATGTAAATTATACTAGATTTGAATATATTTCAAGATTAAGTTTAGTTAGATTTACTCAAACTATAATTGAGGAACTAGAAATTAAATTAAAAGACCCTAGACACATCTTTATAAATTTATTAACGAAATGCTTAAAAAATCAATATTATTTTCCTTCAAATAGTGAATTTGTTATTTTTCAATATACAAGTATATTAATTTACATCTTGCGTTCACTCAAAGACAAATTTGATATTTGTTTTATAATTATGTCCGCTCTATATAATACCTAACCTAATAATGATTTAAACGAGGGGCGACTATAGAAAGTATAACCGCGTTAGAAATGTCCAGTTCTGTTTCCTCTCCTAAAGTAAACAAAATGGCTCCTAAGAAATCCGCTGCCGCATCTGAACCCGCGACCCCCGTAGCTACCGCCGTTCCTGCGACGAAGAAATCCACGAAAGCGGCGCCGGTCCCTGCCGCATCTGAAACCCCCGCTGTAGCTGCCCCTGCTTCTGAAGTAGATGTGCGCGGTGCGGATGTAGTACTAGGTTCTCTCCAAGAATCTCTACGCACTCTAGCGTCCGATGTATCTGTCCGTCTACGTGCGGCTGTACACGAAGCCCAAGAAGCGCTACGTGCGATGAAACGTGAAATGCGTGATTCTAAACGCCGTCGCAAAGTAGACCCCGCGACGCTCTCACCCGAAGATCGCGCTGCATGGGAAGCTCGTCGCAAGAACAACGCTTTTCTAAAGCCCCGTCTACTAACCGATGAACTATGTACGTTCATGGGCCTACCTTCCAAGAGCCAACGTAGCCAAACGGATGTAACCAAATACGTATCTAAATATGTACGCGAACACAACTGCTTTGATCCTACGTTCAAACGCCGTATCCTACCCGACGCGAAACTCGCGAAACTCCTACGCGTAAAAGACAAAGATGAAGTATCTTACCTAAATCTCCAAAGCTTCCTCAAAGTACACTATGTAAAGACGGCGTAATTATAAAATAAAAAAAATCAATCAAAGTCAATCAAATATTTTTAGAGTTTATTAAACTTTAAAAATATTTTTATTATAAGATTATCTTGTAGTATACATTGCAACAATTAAAGTCATAGAAGCATCTGTCATGGGATTATGTGCTTGATCAAAATCTAATAATTCCAAGAATTTTTTAGTTTCTCTATCAAGTTTTGGTAAAATGCATCTGAACGTATTTAATAGTTGTGCAGATCCGCAAACTTTCTTGGATTTTTTATTCCATAATGCAATATCTACTGTGAATGAAGGATCTTTATAATCAAAATTTTTTATTGTACATAAATTTTTTAAGGCATTAATATCTTCATGTCCTTTAACAATAATTGTTGATTGAGAATATAATTTCATGAATTTATTTATCCATGTGATGGGTTGATGTACTTTTTTTATCTGAGGATCATTTTTATAAATTTTTAAAGCTTGTAAAAGTAATTTCTTTTGTGTTGAATCCAAAATACTTTCATGTGCATCGACCCAATCCATACCAATACTTTCTTGAATTTGATCTAATTTTATTGCACTATCTAATGTAACAGCTGAGAATTTTGAAATTGGCAAAGCAATATCTTTTAGAGGACAATCCAAAGCAACAAAAAATTTATTGTGTATTTTCCAATTTCCTGAATTATCTTTTAACAATAAAAATCCTGCTATTTCTCTTGGTAAAAAAAAGAAATCACGATTGGGTAAATAATATACATTTTCTATTTTATCAAAAACATGCCAAAACTCACAATCAAATACAAGAATATGTTCTTGATTATGAGATAATTTATTTAATTTTTCCATCCTTATTAATTTAAGAAGATGCTTTTAAAAGTTGTAAAAGAACAGATTTAGAATCTCTTTTTCCATAAGGAATACCTTTTTTAGATAGAAGTTCTTTTAGTTGAACAGCAGTTTTACCTTGTAAATCATCAATATCAGTAACAATTTCAGTAGGTTTGTCTTCTTTAGGTGAAGATTCAACTTCTTCTTTAGCAGTAGCAGTTTCTTCTACAGATTCACGATCATCTTCGGAATCTTCTTCTTCAACTTCTAGATCAGGTTGTTTAATGAATTGAGAAGCTACAAACCCAGATAATTGAGAAACAGCTTGAATTACTTTATTTTGTTGCCAGTACATATAACCTACCATACCAGCAAGAACTGCAACCATAGTAGCTAATACAAGTACAGATAAATTTAACGTAGTCGTCATTTTCTTTTTATATGAGAATAAACATTCTATGTTTAAACGTAAAGAAATGCCTACTCCTGATGCTTCGCAATTCATACAAAAACAAAAATTTAGTGCTATACAAAAACGGGCAGTTACTGGTGGACCTAAACTAATAACACATTTATATTCTCCTGTACCAAGAACTACAGCATTAACTGATTTCCTACCTTCTATTGTAAATAAAAATACTAGACCTAAAACATTCACACCTATTAATTTAAAAACTGGAATACAATTGAAATCTAGAAAAGTACCAAGTCAATTTATGCAAGATTAAAATTCTTCATCAAATTTAATTTTCATATCTTCACTTGATAATCCAACACCAGGTTTAGAATATTCGCCAACTTTCTTTTCAAAGAAATTTGTTTTACCTTCTAAAGAAATTAATTCCATAAAATCAAATGGATTTGAAACATTATAAATTTTAGGTATACCTAATTGTACAGCTAATCTATCAGCAACAAATTGTATATAATTAGTCATATCTTTAGAATTCATACCTATTAGTGAACAGGGTAATGAATCACATATAAATGTAGATTCGTATAATACAGCTTCTGTAATAATATTACGAATTATTACAGGATCTAGGGGTTGAAGTTTATGATAAATAGCAATAGCAAATTCAGTATGTAAAGCTTCATCTCTTGATATAAGTTCATTTGAGAATGTTAGGCCAGGTAATAGACCGCGTTTTTTCAACCAATAAATAGCACAAAATGATCCACTAAAGAAAATACCTTCAACACATGCAAATGCTACTAAACGCATAGGATAAGATTCAGTATTTGTAATCCATTTCAAAGCCCACATAGCTTTTTGACGAATACAAGGAATTTGATCAATTGCTCCAAATAATTTAGATTTTTCTTCGGGGTCTTTAACATATTGGTCAATTAATAAAGAATACGTTTCTGAGTGAATACCTTCCATTGCATTTTGAAATCCATAAAATAATCTTGCAATAGGCGATTGAATATCTTGTTGAAATCTAGAAACAAGATTTTCTTGAACTATTCCATCAGATCCAGCAAAGAATGCTAATACATTTGTAATAAAATATTTTTCATCCTTGGATAATCTTTCCCAATCTTCTTTATCTTTAGAGAAATCAATTTCTTCAGTTGTCCAAAATGAAGCAACTGCTTTCTTATAGAACTTATAAAGGTCTTGTTCATTTTGAGGTATAGGGAACAAAGTATATTGTTGACTTAGTGTCTTAGAAGTTTTATCAAATAATGAAGAATTTAATGAATCCATATCTTTATTATTAATAATAACAATAAGAATGTCAAATCCATTTTCAAACTTGGATGGAACAAATTTATTAGAACAATTAATTTTACCTAAAATTGAAATGGGAGTTTCGGGATATGAAGTTAAAACTGATATTGGAAATCTTGATATTGTTTATTCTAATCAAGTAGGAACTTCTCAATTACCTATAAGAAATACATATTCTACAAATATTCAATCACAAACAATAACTAATACAGGAACAGTTTTTAGTAGATATGTAGGATCTATGACAAATCCTATTAATACATTATATTATCAAAATTTATGGCCGCCAATTTCTACTAGTGGTGGGACAGGTTCTGGATCAACAGGACCTGCCGGTGCTACAGGATCTCAAGGACCTACTGGTGCTCAAGGTGCTACTGGTATACAAGGACCTACAGGACCTACAGGACCACAAGGTTCTAATGGTGTACAAGGTCCTAAGGGAGATACCGGTATAGGTATTACTGGACCACAAGGTCAACAAGGTTTACAAGGATTACAAGGTTTAAGAGGTGTTACAGGACCTGTAGGTCCAGCAGGATCAGGTGGTGGTACTAGTATTTCATATTTAGGTCCTACAGGACAAATTGTATTTTTTAATTCTTCAGGATTAACATCATCTTCTAAATTATCATTTGATGGAACTTCACTATATACACCTACAACAATTCTTAATGATAATAATGGAAGTTTAATTAGATCAACAACTACATCTACAGCAACTTTTTTACAATCTGGAACACCTGCGAATAGTGGAATTCCATTAATAATTACAAGACCTTATTCATCTACACCTACATCAGTATTTGATACACAAAATCAGCGAGTAAGTATTAATAAAAATATACAAACATATTCATTACCTTCATATCCTGAACCTACATTAGATATTCAAGGTCAAACACAAATTACATTTAATGGAAATTCATATGCAACTGGTCTCGGTTATACTGGTTCTTCAGGAACAATTTTCTTACCATCAACTACAGGAACATCCTATAAACTTTATGGATGGGGGCAAGGTGGATTAGGTCCTAATGCTTTGGCAGCTCAAGAAATTGAATTTCCTATTCCAAGTGGTACAACTTTATCATGGTTTTATGGAGGAGGTGGAACTGGTGTATTTAAAGGCGGAGATGCATTATTTGTAACTTATAATGGTTCAACTGCTATTGTAGGTGGTGGTGGTGGTGGATCAACTTTTTTATACGGAGGTAATGGACAAGATGCTACTTCTTCAACAGGAGGAACAGGTGGACAATATTCAAATTCAACAGTTGAATATTTAAGTTATAATATAGGTTCAACTGCATCAGTAACTATTCCAAATCTTACTATTGTAGGTGGACAAGGATCAACTGGATTTAATCTTTTATCAGTAAATATTTCATCAAGTAATGTAAGATTGTCAGAAAATACTATTATTTCATTTAATAATCCTTCTATAGGTTATAGTGGACAAGGAAAAAAAGATATTATAACTTATCCACCCGGAACAACAGTAACAATTACTGGAAGTCAACAATTTGATAATGCTACATTTACAACGTCAACTATTAAATCAATATTTACAGATTTAACTTCTGCTGCAATACAAATTCCTAATGGCGTTACTGGAACAACGGTTGGAAGTACAGGCGTAACTGGAAATGGTATTTCTAATTATACGAATAATACAACTTTATATCCATTAATACAAGGTAATCAAGTAGAAATTCAAAATACATCAGGATTTATAGCAAATACACCTATATCCACATTAAATTTAAATGGATCATATAGATTTATTTTAGGTTCAACTGCATCAATACAAATTGATAATTTTTATACACAAAGTAATAATTTTCAAACTTTAATAATTAATCAATCAAATACAAATTTAGGATTATTAATTGGAAATTCTTTAGTAACAATTACAGGATTAACAAGTGATACTCTTGTAATACCTCAAACATATACATTACCTGCTGGATCAAAAATTAGTACTGTTCTAACACAAAGAAATATTTATGGCGGATTCGGATATCTTTTTAATGGTGGAACTGGTGGAATTGAAACTACTGGTGGAACTGGTGGAACTGGTGGAACTGGAATGTCAGGTCTACAATTACTAGGTGGTGGTGGTGGTGGTGGATTCTATGGTGGTGGTGGTGGATTATATGGTATCGGTGGTAATGGTTCATCTACAGGTCCTAATGGAACAATAATAAATTATCAAAATGCTACATACCCTTATACGAATAAATATAATTCTACTTATGGTTCCCCTGGAACGAATGGTTATTTAGTTATTGAAAGTATTATTACAGGATCACAATTTCCTGCTTTAGTTGTTACAGGAAATGAAACAATCGCTGGAACATTAACAGTTGGTTCACCTTCTTCAGGAGCTGGTGTTGGAGGAATTAGTTCACAAGGTGATATACGAACAGATGGAAATGTAACTGCTTATTCAGATATTCGTGTAAAAGAAAATATCCAGAATATTGATTCTGCATTAGAAAAAGTTTTGAAATTACGTGGTGTTTATTATACAAGAAAAGATCGGGAAGATAGCAGAAGAAATGTTGGTGTAATTGCACAAGAAGTTGAAGATGTTTTGCCAGAAGTTGTTTTTACTGATGATTCAGAAGATAAAAACAAATCTGTAGCTTATGGAAATATTATTGCCTTGCTAATTGAAGCTATTAAAGAACAGAATGAACAAATTAAGAAACTTCAATAATAAATCCATGTTATAGAAATTGATCCAGCTCCACCTGGAGTTCCATCAGCACCATCCCCCAAACTACCTCCACCAGCACCTCCAGCACCTCCATTTGGTGATCCAGGCGAATTTTGACCTGTAGCATTACCTCCATTTGTTCCAGATGGAGATGCTATACCTCCAGATCCTAAACTACCAACACTACCGCCACCATCTCCGTTTGCGCCTGCACCGCCCCCACCTCCACCTCCTGCGGTATATGTAACACTATTATAAGTAAGTACAGCTGGACTTCCCGCACCACCTGAGCTAGAATCTCTACCAAAAACTTGTCCACTAAAACCATTTGGCCCTCCGTTTGGAAGTGACGTAACTGCAATATTTTGATTTATATCAAATGTTAAATTAGTACTTGGTGTAACATTTGCTCCGCCTCCACCAGCTCCACCTGGACTACTTATTCCAATTGCTCCGCCGCCGCCTCCTCCACCACCGCCACCACCTATTAAAGTAAATGTAAATGAAGCTGGAATAGGGGCATTTCCTGGATAAGATATATTACCAGTAGTTGTAATTGCAATAGGTCCATTTGTTTGAGGGCCAGTATAAACAGTTTTTCCTAAAAATAAACTTAAAGATATTGGACCAGCTAATGGAACTTGTTGTAAGGCAGAAGGCGGAGAAGCTGTATAAAAATATTTTCCTCTTAATGCTGCCATATTTGAAGCTACACCATAAGCATCACATACTTGTTTAAGAGTTATATTTGTTGATGGAAATGCCATTACTTACTTATTAAGTTTCTTTATTAAAATTCATATTTTTCCAACTAATTTATATATACTTAATGCAGAAACACCTGAAGCTTCCGAAACTTGTTTCATCTCAGTTTTAGATTTCAAACCCATAATAAAAGCTACAACACCAGCAACAATAGTTTTAGGAGAATTTTCAAATTCATCTTCTGATTTTAAAGCAATTTCATTTAATTTATCAATAATTAATTGTCTTTGTGTATCATTTAATTTTAATGATGCACATAATCTTTCTGATAAAGCTAATTGAGTATCCAAGACAGAATTATCTTCTTTCTTGAATCTTGCTACTGCTTTACATAAAGCTCTAACATTAACATTAAACATTTCAGAAATTTCTTCATATGTTCTTAAAGCACCATTTTGACGACATGCAATATATAAGGTAGCACCCATCAAAGCTCTTCTTGTTTCACCACGAACTTTTTGAGCATCTTCTAAATTTTTATATAATCCACATGCATCCAAAGAAATAGATTTAGGTAAATTATTACGATGACATATAGAATTCATATTTTCAAATATAGTTATCCATGATCTTTCATTATTTGATGACCATGTAGATAATCTTTGTAAAGCTTTAAGTTCATGATTATTTGAAGATATTCCTTTAAACGACATAATTGAACCATATGATGAATTGGGTAATAAATCAGAAGTTGTAAATCCAATTCTTGATTTATCCTCTTTATTATCATCATAATTATTCCATTCTGATGTTTCATCAATATATCTTGATCCAATTTCTCCACAATCAGAACAAACTTCTTCACCATCTAAAATTATTTTTTTCAAATGTTCACACATTTTTTTAAGAATTTAATTATCCCGATTTTCAACATCCGTTTTAGATAAAGGTTCATAAGAAAGAGATAAATCAACAATTGAACCATGTTGAGGCATTAATTTAGTAAAATGTTTACCTAATAAGGTTTCATATAAATATTTAAGTTTTTCAGTTAATTCATCTAAAAATAAAAACATCGCAAAAATAAAAAATATTCCTGAAATATATCCATCAACTAATAAATCTAATTCTTTACGTACTGAGAAAAATGGAGGTAATAATTGAATTATACGCGCTGACCAAAATGCTATTATAGCAATAATTACCACTTCAAATGTTACATCTGAAACTTGAAAGAATAAAGAACGTTTTTTCCATATATCATTAGCTTCATCAAATAAATGATAAAATACATAGGAAATTAAAGCACCAAAAATAGTATATACAATAGCTAATATAGCAGCATTTAAAGAAACATATATTGAATCTTTGAAATTTATGCGCATAGTTCTTACTTACATATTACTATACTAAAAAAAAGAAATGTGTGGAATTTTCGCATGTTTCCATAATGAAAAAATTGTAGATCTTTCAACAAGTTTAAAGAAATTACAACATCGTGGTCCTGATAACTATACATTAACTTTATTAAAAAATATAATGTTTGAATTTAGTCATTTAAGAATTAATGGATATGGAAGCCAACCATTAATATCAGGAAAATGGTATGTTTTATGTAATGGTGAAATATTTAATCATAAGAAATTAGAAAATGATTTAAATTTAGTTCCTCCACCTAATTCAAGTGATTGTTGGATATTACCTTATTTATTTGAAAATTATGATTGGAAAGATATTCCTTCAAAAATTGATGGTGTATTTTCTATGATTGCTTATAATATTGAAACGAATACTTTATATGTTTCAAGAGATCCATTTGGAATAAGACCTTTATTTATTTCAAATGAAAAATCAGTAATTTATTTATCAAGTGAATTAAAACCTCTCGTAAATTTAAAAAGTGTAGATTGGGTATATCCTGGAACAATTATGGAAATTATACCTAATCAACCTATTTTATATCATAAATATTTCCATTTATCTTCTCCAGAAATCTTAATTAATGATGTATATTATGAAAATGTTTATAAAATAAGAACTTTATTAATCAATTCTGTAAAGAAAAGATGCTTAAGTGATAGACCTATTGCAGCATTATTAAGTGGTGGTCTTGATAGTAGTATTATTTGTTCTATTTTATCAAAACATTTACAGGGACAGCAATTAAATACATTTAGTATAGGTATTAAAGATTCTCCAGATTTGAAATATGCTCGTATAGTTGCAGATTATTTAGGTACAAAACATCATGAAATTATATGTACAGAAGAAGATTTTACAAATAATATTGATGATGTAATTAAAGATATTGAGAGTTATGATATTACGAGTGTAAGAGCAAGTATTGGTAATTGGTTATTAGGACAATACATTTCTAAAAATACAGATTTTAAAGTTATATTTAATGGTGATGGATCAGATGAATTATTTGGTGGATATTTATATATGAAAAAAGCTCCATCAAATTCCGAATTTAAACAAGAAATTACAAAATTATTAAATGAAATTTATATGTTTGATGTTTTGAGAAGTGATAGATCTATGACTGCACATGGCTTAGAACCAAGAACTCCATTTTTAGATAAAGAATTTGTTACATATGTATATAATAATATTCCAATTGGATATCTTAGATCATCTGGTATTCAGATAGAAAAACAATTATTAAGACAAGCATTTGTAGATTATTTACCAAAAGAAATTCTTGAAAGAAAGAAAGAAGCATTTAGTGATGGTGTTATAAATATTAATTCAAAACCATGGTATAAATCATTTAACGAAAAAGAATATTATTTAGATATATTTAAAAAACATTATCCCAATAATGAAAATATAATTAAACATTATTGGATGCCTAATTGGTCACCTGAAACTAAAGATCCATCAGCAAGAACATTAACTAATTATTCATAAATATATTATCATAAACTTGAGGACGATAATTTGTTGTTAAAATAGGTTTACCTAAATCTCTAGATTTTACAGGTTTTAACCATGAAATTAAAAGATATTTTTCTTCAACATTCCATACCCAAAATCCAGCTTTCAAGAATTCATTTAAAAGATATTGTATAGCATCTTTATGGTTAAATAAAGGATATCCAAAAACAAATGATGGAACTTCAGTTAATATATAAGGAGCATTAGAATTTGCTATTGCTTGTTGTCTTATTTTCCCTTCAATTTGGGCTATTATAGGCCTCATAGCGGCCATTTTATTTAATTTATGTTCTTCTTGTTCATCCCATACGTCTCTAGCTCTTAACATATTATTCTTATATTATTTAATGGAAGCATTTAAAATTTTATGTTTAGGTGGTGGTGGTATAAAAGGTATTATGCATATAGGTGCTTTAGAAGAATTAGAAAAAGAAGTTGGACTATTACATAAACATTTTTCTAAAGGTATTTATGGTTGTTCAGTTGGATCGTTAATTGCTACATCAATAGCATTTGGAATAAGTCCTCAACAAATTAAAAAAATTTATAATAAAATATCAAATTTTAAAAAACTTGTTGATATGAATGATCTTACAAAGATCCAAAATATTTTAAATAATAAAGGTATTTTTTCAATGACAAAATTTGAAAATATTTTAATTAAATTATTTAATGAATTTAAAATAGATATTAAATCTAAAAAATGTTGTGATGCTTTAATACCTCTATATATTTCAGCATCAAATTTATCTAAAGGAACACCAACATTATTTACTGGAAATGTTCCTGTATTAAAAGCTATTATGGCATCATGTTGTTTACCTTTCATATTTCAACCTCAAATTATTAATAATAATGTTTATGTTGATGGTGGATTTATAACAAATATTCTTTTGAATTTAGTTCCCGAAAAAGATAGAGCTATGGCCTTAAGTTTTTCAATTATACATACAAAAGAAAAAATTACAAATTTAAAATCTTTAAAACCATTAGAATATTTATATAAATTATATAAGATATCATGTTTATATGAACATTATAAAAATTCATATAAAAATAATATTGATTTATGGTATGATAAAGGATCAAGTGTATCTGATTTTACAGAAGATGAAAAGAATGAAATGATTTTAATTGGATCAAAATTATGTAGAAGATTTATTTCCCAATGCACTAATTAAAAATTGATTGAAATTTAATGGGTCAGGAATACCTTTCATCTCAATAACTTTTTTATGTGTTTCAACTTTAAATACAGGATATTCTGTAATTTTATATAAGGCGGCTTTACTTTTATCTTTTTCAGCATCAATTTCTTCAAACATGATAGTATAATTACCATATTTCATAGGAGTATCTTTCAATTGTTTTTTAAAATCTCTCCATGGTTTCTGTGCTCTTGTACAATATGGACACCATGTAGTATAAAAAAACATGAATTTAGCTTGAGTAGGTTCTAAACCATTATGTTCTATTGGCGGATCAGTAATAATTAATTTACTTGCTGGATAATTGCCATACAAAAATTTATATAAGAAAATTATGAGTAAAGATATTATTAATACAACTACTAATGAGATCCAGAATTCTTGTTGCATTTATGAAATTCAGGATATAATAATTTATGTTCAGAACGTAGATTTTCATAATATTTTATATAAGCATCTTCTGATTTTAAATTATCTTTAAGTAATAAATTTGTAATTGAAAATGTTTGTTGTTCAGATTCATATTTTGAAGAATTAATTTTATACCATTTGCCTTTATATCTTATAATTTGTTCCATTTAATTAAAAATGGAAATTTATATTTAAACTGAAATCTTATCTAAAAAATGGAAGATGAAAAGTTTTCAAGATATGAACGTCTTAAATTATTTATTAAAGAAATTGAAGATTCAAAGTATAGTAATAGAAATGTTGAATGGTATGATAAACATTATAATATTTTAGAAGAATACAGGATGAATTTTAGTGATTTTACTTATATTGATAATGAAATTTCAAATAAAGAATTTAGACAAAATGCTTCTTTAGTTGAAAATTTATTAAAAAGATTAATGACAGATTATCAAAAGCATAGATGGTTTGGATTATATGATTATGTTAGATTAAATCAAACTCTTGTATGGTTGGCTGATTATACAGAACAATATTATAAAAAAGAAGATAACCTTCTTTTATCATTATTTAAAAGCTTAAAAGTTTAGGCAGGGAAACCTACTAAACCGGCACCAATACCGAAACCAGCACCAGTACGAGCAGAAGCACCCACAGAAGGCGCATAAATATCAAGAACAGCAAATGTACTTAAAGCAACTAAGGCAATCATAGCAATTTCAGATAATTTTAGTACTTTTCCGGGTAAAAGATAAGCCGCAACAGCTACAGCCAAACCTTCTAAAGAGTATTTTACAAGACGAGTTAAAACATCGGACATCATAGAACTTTGAGGAGCCGCACCTTTTTCCATTTTATAATGAAGAAAGGAATAAAAGTTAAGGATAAATAGAATGGTCCGTAAAACGTTTATGGGAAAAATTGACGACGACGTTATTAGAAAATATAGAATTTTTAATGTAGGTGAAAGACAATTTGATTTTTATTTAATGGTTTATTTAAACTCTCCCGATGGATGGTCAAAAAAAGGTTATTTTTTTGAACCCGTTTCACAAGATCCTGATATATATATTACTCTTGTTTCTCCTGAAACTATTGAAAAGAAATGCGGATTACCTTCAAATTTATCATGTGCCGAATTAGGTGGAAGATATCTTTATTTAAATTCAGATAGATGGTTTAATGGTTCAAAAGAATCTAAATTATCTTTAGAAGATTATAGACAATATATGGTAAGTCATGAAATTGGACATATTCTTGGTCATGAACATGTAAAATGTCCTTGTGTAGGTTGTAAAGCTCCTATAATGATGCAACAAACTTTAGGAATTGGAAAATGTATTCCTAATATTAATGTAAAGGGATAAATATGGCTGCTTCATTTACGTATTCGATGTTTACAGCGTTTGGTGTAATTTTAATTGGAGTTGGATTAGCTTTACAAGTTCTTTATATTGAACAAGAAATCAATAAACAGGATAATTCTTATTTACCAATGCAAATAGCATCTATTTTAATTAATTCCTTAGTGGTTGTATATCTTCTAATTTCTATAACTTTTTATAGACCTTATCAATCTAATTTTGGTTTATTTGGTTCAATTACTATTTTATTATTGGGTTTAGTTGGTGAAATATATCTAACTAATTTTGGTGAAAGTGATGTAGGGAAAGGATTTGCATATACATTTGCAGGTATAAATGCTTTAACAAGATTATATCTCTTAATTGCCGTAAGATGCGATTCTTATTTAACTACTATTCCTGAACTAATTAAACAATTAAGTAAAGAAGTAAAAAATTCAGGACAATCTGTAGATAGTGTTGCTAGAGCTGTTAAAGCTGACTTAGGTGCTCAATCATCTGATGTTCCTGACCCAATACAAACATGGAATAGAGTTCAATCTATGGTAGGAGCAGATTTAAAGAAAATCCCAGATCCTGAATTAGCTAAATCAATAAAAGATCAAATTCAAAAAGCTTTAGGTGTTCCTCCTAGAGAACCTAGAGGTGGACGTCGTTAAGAATTTTAATATTTAAATCTTATGTATAATAAAAACAAATGTCCGAAGAAAATTTTGATGTGTATGATGATGAAGGTAAAACGATTGATTATCTAGAAGAAGATACTGAAATTCCTACTCAACGTTATGGAATTGTATCTTTTATTTCACCTGAAAAAGTAATTAAACAAAAAAATGCTTTTCTAAATGAAAAATTCATTCAATGGCTAGATTATGATTGGAAAGTTAAAGGTATGGAAAAATTCATGGATTTCCTATCAAAGAAATATTCTCTTAAAATTGATGATCTTCTAAAAGATATGCAAGAATTCGCGAAAATCCATAATGATGATATTAAAAAAACCGATATTATGGAACAATACCAAGTTTTTCTTCTAAAGAATGAAAAAGATTTGGATACGGAATTCACTGAAAAAGTTAAATTCCGCACGAATGTACGTGGCGTAAAAATTCGTCGTGTATTTGCCAATCTAGAAGAAGCTCAAATGTTCTGTAAAGTTCTTCAACGTAAATATCCCAGAGATAACCTTTACCTTGGTAAAGTTGGATGCTGGCTACCTTGGGATCCTTCTGAACATATTATGCCTGATGTTGAATATGCCGAAAAAGAATTGAATGAACTCATGCGTAAATACAAAGAAAATGAAGTGAATAAAGATATATTTTTCGAAGAACGTAAGAAAGAAAAGATGGAAGAACAAAGAAAAGATAATGCGAAACGTAAACAAGCGCTTGCAGATAAAGGTGAAGTTGATCTCTCAGAAATTCGTAAAGTTCTTGAAGATTCACCTGTCCATCCTGCCGAAGGAGGAATTCGCGAGTAATATAATAAAAAGAATGGATAATCGTCAACCTAAAAAAGTGAAAGAAATAGAAGCGAATATTAAAGGTGCTTTAACTTCAAGAGAAGTAGCAGAAAAAGCTCTTGAAGAAACGAAATTAAATGCAGATGCTAAACCTTTTGTCCCTTCTTCTGAAAAAGATCCGACACCTGCAGAAGCATTTGGTAAAAAAGGTGGCCGTTCTCGTCGTCGTAAATCTTTAAAAAAGAAAACTTTAAAACGTCGTAAAGCTTTAAAGAAAAAATCTTCTAGACGCTCTTAACCTTGTTTCTTTACCCATACAGGTGTACTTGACTTCTTTTGTAATTTTGATGAATCATATTCATCTCCTGTCAACATTGTTGAACTAAATGATTGATTACCTTGCCATAATGAATCATCACATAATTTAAATCCAGGATGATCTGAAGCTTTATACCAAAATACTTGATCATCTAATTTATTTGATTGTACGCCATTAGCAATAACTAAGCATTCATATTTTTCTGTACATTGATCCATAAATTGACAAAACATATCAAATGTTGGAAACATACCTGCATAATTATCATAAATTCTTTTACGATTGGAAATATTATTTTCTCGTAAAATGAAAACAAAATCTATATTTGTTCTTAAATTTGGCGGTACACCAAGAGGATATTGCATAGTAATTAAAGTTACCATATCAATATGACGACCATTCATGAAAATATAACGAGTAGATTCTTCATTAATCCACGATTTATCATATAAACAATCATCTAAAATTAAGAATGCACGAGGATCAACATTAGAATTTCCTCCTCTTTTTTTTTCATTATTACGTTGTTGTTTTACAGCTAATTGTCTTTTAATCGCATTCATTACAATATCAGGTTTGTATTTATCGTGAATTAATTTAGATGGAACCATTTCTTGAAAAAAAGGATTGGCAACTTCTGTTCCTGAAATTACCGTGCCAACAGGAAAACATTCTTTAGTATTTGCCAAAATATCTTTAACTAAAAAAGATTTTCCTGTATCTTTCTTTCCAATTAATACTATCATAGGTGATTTCCTTGAATCAATTTCGCATCTATCAATAATAGTTTGCATTTCAAATTTCCTAATTTGGAAATTCATCTTGTGCGCAAACTTTCCTTATTTATTAGTATACAAATGAATATAAGAAATGAAACGAAAAAACCATCATTCTTTAGATATTAAACCTATAAATTTACAATTATCAAAATATTCTTTGAAATTCAATTCAGTATTTGATATTTATAAACTTCAACCTTTTTTTCCTCCTATTGAACAATTATTTAAAACTGAAATTTTAGATAATCCTGTAAATTATGGAATAAAATTTAATTCTAATATACAATCAATAACTAATAATATTTTAAAAAATTCTTTAGGTGAAGAATTTAATGTACATCCTAAAATTACTATGCTTTTGAACCCATATAAATATATGAAAGGTGAATTACAATCTATTGAATTACCTCTTTTAAACGCAAATGCCCAAAAATCCCAATCTAAATTACAAAATTATAATAATGCTGCTTATGTAGGTTCTTTATTATCTTCAGTATTATCATTATCAGGTTGTCAACATTTTCCTAAAGTGTTTGGTGTATTTTCAGGCATATCAAATGAATTCAAATTAAATATTTCAGATGATTATGAAGAATTATCTGAAAGACCTTGGTTTTCTAAAAATATTGGTAAAACATTCACATTAAATTTCAAAGATGGATATTCATCAAATTTAAATTTAACTAAATCATCAAAAAATGTATTGAAATTTTTAGATGAAGAAATTATTTTAGATGATTTTGAAGAAATTAAAATTTCAGAAGTATGTGAACCTATTTTAAAATCTGAAGAATTTAAACCTATTTTTAATGATGAAAATATAGAAGTTAAAGATGATGATACATCTTCAAGTATATCTACATCTTATATTTTTGATATTGAATCTATAAGTACATTTTCTGATGAAGATTTAGAAGAAGATGATGAAGAAGAAGAGGAAGAAGATGATTCATTTGTATGGGCATTATTTAAAAATGTTCCTGTCCAATTAACGATTATGGAAAAATTAGATGGAACATTATATGATTTATTTACTAGTTATCCTGATCCTCATAAACAATATGTATGGTTAATTCAAGTTATTTTTGCTTTAGCATATGCTCAAAGAAATTTTGGTTTTATTCATAATGATTTACATGGAAATAATATTATGTTTCAATCTACAACCAAGGAATATTTTTATTATATGCATAATTCTATAAAATATAAAGTTCCTACTTATGGATATTTAATAAAAATTATTGATTTTGATAGAGGTATTGGATATGTTAAATTACCTACAATGAAAGAACCAAGATTATTTATGAGTGATCAATTTGCTGCTGAAGAAGAAGCAGGTGGACAATATAATTGTGAACCTTTTTATAAAGATAAATATCCTATTATAAAACCTAATTATTCATTTGATTTAGTTAGATTAGCTACTTCATTATTTTGGGATTTGTTTCCTATGGGTCCTAAATATGATGAATATCAAGAACAAAAATTATTTAAAATGTTTATGAGATGGTTAACTTTACCTGATAATACAAATGTTTTATTTCATAAACAAAATCCTAAATTAGATAGATATTTTGGATTTGATTTGTATAAAGCTATTGCAAGATTTTCAAAAGATACAGCTATACCTAAAAAAGAAATTCCTATGTTCACGGAATTTATTGTTTTGGATATACCTTTAAATGAACATATATTAATTATTGATGTATAATAAATTTAAAAACGAATAAATAAATATTTATGTAATATAAAAAATATATTTAAAATTTAGAATGGAAGGTGAACCATATCAAAAAGTTTATTATAAGCGTAAACATCCTAAAGATGTCAGAGATGGCAAATCACCAAAATCAAGACCTATATTTTGTTTTATATGTCGTGATCTTTATTGTAAAAGAATGTGGGGAGAAGATACGCCAATTCCTGGATCTGGTTTAGAAGGTTCTTGGAAAAAAACTAAACATTTAGGACGTAAAGAAGAAGCTGAAAAAAAGAGATATCAATCTATTATTATAAATCAAGAAATTCAACACAGAAATGAATTAGAAGATTAAACACTAAATAAATTTCTTATTGATGAATTCGTTGAATTTAATCCTGCTAATACACCTATTGAAGATAATAAAATAAAATACCATTGTGAATTATTTTTAACTCCCATAACAATATTATAAATGTTATATGATAATAAAATTAATGATACTATTAAAACTAAAGTCCAAAATAATTTCATTCTCTTATATTTTTAATAAAGATTAAAATGATGGTACACCAACAAACATTTCTTGTACTATAGGAATTTCAGGTTTAATTTCACTAACAAGATCTTTTAAATCAGTTGTAGATGAAGTACTTACATAAGCTACTCCACTTGCAATTAATCCACCAAAAAAACTTAATTTTGTTGCTACAAACCAATCCAAAGGTTCTTGTTTAGATCTACGATCTAAAGCATAAATTATGAAAGTTATTAATGATACGCCAATCGCAACATATACAATCATCATTTTGATTAATTAAATATACTAAATTTATAAACTTAGAACGAGAGTTTCATCATTTGTTTCTTCAACTTTTGAATCAATTTCATCAAGAGGATTCTTTTCAACTTCTTCTACCATTACTGGTAATTCAATTGTCGGAGGTTTTTGTTCATCCAAATCTGTTATTGATACTTTATCATCTTCTTCAGTCAAATTAATTCCAGGTAAAGATTCATCTTCAGATTCAGATTCTTCTTCAATATCATCTTCCATATCTTCAAATATTACAGATTTAGATTTAGGAGGTTCTTCAGGTTCGGGCAAAGGTTCAGTAAAATATGATTTTGCAATAACTTCCCACGGCAAAAAAGTTCTTATGACATCATCCATACATTTATAAATTACTACTTCAATTTCATTTCTATTTTTAGCTTGTTGTTCAGTGGATGTACCTAAAACTTTAAACAAATATGCTACTTGCCATAATTTTCTTGCTGAATGTTTATATAATTCATGAATAAATTTACTTACATTAGGTCTTTCAAATTCAACTTTAATTTGACTTGATTGACCTTTATATTGTAAAGCAGCAAATGATTTCATATATGCTAAGAAAACACCCAATAACAGATCATCAATATAAGTACATTTAGAAGTTTTAATAATTCTGTCAACTTCATCTAAAAGAGTTTGTTCTGACCATTCAGGAATTTTAGTTACCATATTTTGAAATGTTCTTAGAATTTCATTAGGTTGATTATTTTTTTCACATAATTTTGTAGCAGTTTCTTGAACACTCCAAAATCCTTGACTTATACACGGAATTAATAATGAAGCTAAATGTTCACGTAATTGAGTTTTTGCAAATTCACTCATTTTATTCTATTCAAATTAAGATTTAAATTTTAGTATATACGCAAAAACGGATTTTATTATTATAAATAATTCTATCAGCACAAACAACTAAAATGTCTAGTATGGCAGATTATGAGTTGTGGCTACGGCGCGAGAAAGTAAAATTTAACCTAGTAAACAAACCAGATCAGCTTACTACGTAATTAGACATTTTACCGTAATTTTCAAAAACGGATTTTTTTCTTTGTTTCTTAATCTAAAATTACAAGAAGTAAAAAATGGCCGCAAATCAAAAGATTATTGATGCTCTAACTACTCTAACCTCTAAGTTCGATGAAATGAATTCTAAAATTGATACTCTGCAAACTCAAAATGCAGATCTAATGAAGATGATTCAATCTAAACCTATTAGCAAGGAAGTTCTAAATGAGCAACCTACTAGTAAACTAGAACTAAAGAGAGCAGAGTTAGAAGCAGTAAAGAATTCAAAGAAAATGAAGCCAGATGCTAAATCTAAGAAGATTGAGAAATTGGAAGAGCAAATTAGTAAGCTAGAATCTAAGGAGGAAACTAAAGAAGAGAAGAAGAAATTAAATCTTCCTCGTATTGGTGATAAAATCAAAGATTCTCTAAAAGAAGTGTTTGGCGATAAGTTTGCCGAAAACTCACCAAATGAATTCAAAGAGTATGTAAACTCTATGACCCCAGATGCTTATAAGGCACATAATGTAAAGGTCCACATGGAAAATTTCCTTCAAACTCTGAGTGGAGGAGGAGGAGGTGGCGCTCCGGCGCGGATCCTAGTTCAATTCCTTACTTTAAAGGAACTTCGTAAAATAGAGAACGAAGTAAAGACAACTGATAAAGTTGGAATTTATACAACTTCATCGGGTGATTATTTTACCGGTCCTTCTAAGGACGAAGATGAAGATTTGGATGAAAAGAATTTTGATGGTGAAACTTTTCTTGTGGGTGAAACTACAGGACGAGTGTATCACATGGAATCCGAAGAATTTCTCGGATTTTGGCGATCTAAAGGTGGCCTAATTTAAATTAAATAATTACTTTTTTTATGATTTCCAAAATGCTGCTATAATAACTATTACTAGTAACATTCCAGGATAAAATGCTCCAAATGTTCCGAGCGTCAAAGCAAAAAACAAATATCCAAGAATTTGACTACTAAATATTTTTTCACCTACAAATTTTGAATCTAATGCTAATACACCAATAATAAAAACACTTAATGAAAATGTTAAAGCTTTCCATATTCCAAATGTTAATGATTCGGATTTTTTATCTGTAGGAGCATCAGGAGCAGATAAAAGAACTTGTTGATTATCTTGAAATGTTAACAAATTCTTTTTTCCTTTATTAATTGTATGTTGAATTTGTAATTCTTTTTGTACACCTGGAGCAGGATCTAATATACCTAATTGTTGAGCACTTACAAGAAAATTCAATTCACCATTTTGTACTAATCCTTGTACTTCTTGAGTAACATCAGTAAAATTACCTTGTATACCATAAGATGCTTTTATAATAGTAAGACCGCGTTCATTTTCTTTTTTTCCAGTTCCACCGAATGATAACATCCTCTATTATTTTAAGATGAGAATACTACATTGGCAATTCCATGCATAATTCTTAAAAAATTATAAGATTCTATATGAACCATAATATTATAATTATATTCTGATATATCACCTTGATTTTTTTGTATTATTGATACTACTTCGTCAGGATTATATATTAAATTACCGAGGTTATCTCTCGCATTCGGGTTTCTAATTATAGTGGGATTTTTATTTAATGCCGTTGACTTCAGTACACATAATTGATTCGAAGATACCGTCGTTGCTATAGGAGGTTGCTGTGTGGACACTCTTAATAATGTTTTGTTAAACATAGAACCATTCACATGTCCTGAAGGTTGTTTAGTATTATGTTCTAATGCAAATGAATATGAATAAATACCATCTAAAGGATTACCTGAATGATGTTTGTAATTTTGTAATAAATCATAGAATGATTTAGTTTTAGTTTGTTCACGATTAGCGCCATCAAATATTAATGTAGCATCAACTAAACAATCTTTTTGTGATACATTTGTACCTTGTTCCAAACCTGAAGAATAAATTTTTGTTATTGGAGTAAATTGTGAATTATTTAATGTAGGTAAATAAGGTTGTAAGAAATTTGTATAATTATCAAATCCATTATTTGCAAAAACATCAGTTCTTTGTGTTGTCCATACTAATCTTGTACATAAATTTACCATAGTTAATTCAATATCATTTGCAGGACCACTAATATTTAATCTTGATACAGGTCTTAATTGTTTAATCATAAATGTATTATCACCTTTAGCTAAATGAGCCATTTCATCATCTGATACAAATATATAATTAGCTTGAATATAAGGTTGAAGAGACCATGAAACTAAAGATGTATTTTCAGGATTACCTTGCCAATCAGGAGGACTTAAGAATTTATCCATTGAATGTTCAGGTCTTGTAGGATCAGCTCTAATTCTTTGTTTATATGTTGGACTTGTTCTTGTTGTATCTATAATTGTAAATAATTCATATATATTACGTAATTCAATAACAATTTCAACTTCAGAATATTGTAATGCTACTAATGGTAATGCCGAACCAATATCTTCACAAAACCAAAAATGTAAAGGAATAATCAATTCTCTTCCTAATATAGATGGATTAGCATCTGTATTTAATGTAGAAATAGAATGAGGATATTGATTAAATTTTCCATAAGCATATGCAGGATTTGTTAATTCAATTGTATTACCCACCATACGATCAATTACTTTTCTTTTATTTGCATTATGTGTTAAATATGAATATAATTTTAGCCATTCACCTGTATGTGTTACAACAGCTGTACCATTAATTAATAAAGACACATTACGTATCATATTATATCCTAAATTTGGAATCCATTGAAATTCATATCCCAAGCCACTTTGTTGAGGAGTATTTTGTTGTACAACAGGTGAATATATATTAGGAATATTTAAATGAATATAACAATCGTGTAATAATTGAGCATTTCTATCAACTTTAGCTCTTAGAATTTTAGGTTGTTGTTGTTGTAAATCTAAATTTACACCTCTAAAATTCAAAATAAAATGTTCCATCGCAAATTCTGTATGACGTTTATACATAGATTTGAAATGTGTAAAAGATGGCGATCCAGTAATTAATTGATCTTGAGCACCTTTATTAACTAATTGAATTAGTCCACCTGGCATTCCTTATTATTTAAGAATTGTTCTTTTTATACGATTATTAATTTAATTTAAAATTTATTGTAATATTTATGTTACTCTTAACCATCCGGAAGGAGTAGTATATCCCCCAGGACTGTCCCCAGGAGACGCATAGAAAAGAAAACGTACTGTTTCTCCAGGAGCAACTACTCCAATTTGTACAGGTCCACCACCAGGACCATTCAAAGTAGCATCATTAACTGTTAAATTTCCTCCATTCAATGGAGGATTCCCATTTAAAACTACAATTTGATCTCCATTAACTAAGTCGGGATATGGCGGATTAGCAGCTGCATTTCCAACACGTGTAATATCAAAAAATATATTAGAAAATATTTGACTAGCTGTTCCTCCTCCAGTATCTTTAATAACTAAAATTTGATCAGTCCTAACATAATCTGCATTTGTTACATTGTTAGCCGCATCAGGAACTGTAAAAAGATCATAAGCAGATGCATCCGTTCCATTTACGACAGAATGAATAGTAGGAGCATGAGGAGGAGGAAGATTTGAAGCAGAATATTTTGTTAGTAGATCTTCAGTTATTAGTACTAAGGGAGTTTTAGTAGTTGAAGCCATGTTTTATTAACTAGTACAGAAAAATTAAGTATACCATTCAAATTTATATTGATTAGAAGTAGTAAGAATCCCTTTTAAAGTAATAAATTCACCTTGTAATATTTTAAGTTCTGCAACTGGATTTGTACTATTATTATTTAATAATGTAAATAAACTTAGAGGATTCCAAGTATCTGCTGGATCTTCTTTATCAATTAATATTCTAATTGATTCTCTATTTAACCATATTGAATTTGGTATAGTAAAATTATTTCCATTATCTTTATCTGGTTGTAATCTAATAATATGTGTTTTTCCTTCATCTGATATCAAAAAATTAAGAGCATTATTTAATTGTGTTTTTATTCTAAATTTATTACTCGTTAATAAATTATTTGTACTACCAGTATCACCTTTAGGTCCGGTAGGACCTGTATGACCTGTACCACCGATATCACCGGTATCACCTTTAGGTCCGGTAGGACCTGTATTACCCATATTACCTGTATCACCTTTAGGTCCGGTAGGACCTGTATTACCCATATTACCTGTATCACCTTTAGGTCCGGTAGGACCTGTATCACCGATATTACCTGTATCACCTTTAGGTCCGGTAGGACCTGTATCACCCACATTACCTGTATCACCTTTAGGTCCGGTAGGACCTGTATTACCCACATTACCTGTATCACCTTTAGGTCCGGTAGGACCTGTATCACCGATATTACCTGTATCACCTTTGGGTCCGGTAGGACCTGTATTACCCATATTACCTGTATCACCTTTAGGTCCGGTAGGACCTGTATTACCCATATTACCTGTATCACCTTTAGGTCCGGTAGGACCTGTATCACCGATATTACCTGTATCACCTTTAGGTCCGGTAGGACCTGTAT
>Ga0209086_10000065_pt1 | contig 94506 bp, 96 predicted proteins | sample M_130207_XF_Meta_FD_187312 | JGI IMG/M metagenome (GOLD analysis project Ga0209086, IMG submission 187312) | Freshwater microbial communities from Lake Montjoie, Canada to study carbon cycling - M_130207_XF_MetaG (SPAdes) (version 2) | ecosystem: Environmental > Aquatic > Freshwater > Lake... | reverse complement strand
GGGGGAGGTGGTGGTGGCGGTGGTGGGGGTGGCGGTAGGAGTGGTGGAGGTGGTGGTGGCGGTGGTGGCGGTGGTGGCGGTGGTGGTGGCATTTTTCTGGGGTGATTAAACCATCCCGCAGTGATGAATTCTTCCTGAATGCTTTTTTTTTTTTGGAATCTCAAACCCCGATTACACACCATCGCACTTGCATCTCAAAAGACCGGTACACCTCATAGTGCTCCCATTCCCCTCCCATATCTTCATCGTTGCACATCTCATAATGACTTTCGGTTTTTCGGAGTACCCAGCGGTTGGGACGCAACATCTCATCCGAGGGTTTAACCATCTTGAGTCCTTTTAGATCCAAACGAAAGCCCTGACAAGACCAACCCTTCTTTGCTTCTGTTGGCCTCTCTTGTTGTGGTTCACAGGAAGAACCATCATGAGATGCAATAAATTCTTCTATTGCGCGAGAGCGAAGCGTGTCCCAATTAAGAAAAGAATCCGTTGGCGCAATAATCACATCCTTGGCATTTTTTTGGATTGGTTGTACAGGATGAACGACGCCGAGACGGTCGGCGATGCTATCAAGACGATACGATTTCTCTTCTGTATCTACATCGGTTTCCCGTATCCACAAGCCAACCACAAGCCTGTATTTGCTCCCCATGGTTTCTGTGCGATTCAAAAACTCCCACGCGGAGGCATCTGTGCCCATAAAGATGTTATTGCTACCGTTGCCGTGCAACACTGAGGATGCCGCAAAAAGATCATGAAGACATGGTAGGGTAAAGGAAGGAAAGAAGAAATCCACCTCTTCCTGGGTGAGGAGTTTCTTGACGGACCGGGGATCCGAGATCCCCATCATCATATTATGGAGTTTCTGTGTCGTGTCAGTCGCCAGAGTGACCACCATAGTAGTCGATGATGGTGGTGGTGATGATGATGATGATGATGATGATGATGCGGACGCAGACGATTTCTTAAAATCAACCAACGAGCCCAGAAAATTCTCCATCATGGATAATTCCTTCGATCCCCAATACGACCTCCAGCGACGATTCTCATCCCATACCATCACACGCGTAGAGGGGCTTGTCTTACGCAACACAAAAAACTCCATCTTGAGGCATTTCTTCTCGCCCTCCATGACCCGCATCGCCTCGTGGGGCACATTTCCCTGAAAAAAGGCATACCCATTCCTTACCGCGCTTCCACGCATCATCGTCGTCTCTACCCGTGTCTCCCCTCCACGGGTCACATTAGATAGCCCCAACAGGCCCACACACGGAATCAATCCCTGGCAGATATAATTCTCAAAATCTTGATGCTCCTTGAAAAACATACCCTCGCGATAATGTAGCCAATCCACGTGGGTGTAACGAAACCATACATGCTCGATATCTCCTTCCCTGGATGCCCATCGGATCATCTTGGGCATCATGAGCTCACGGATCCCATTCAGCACATTTTTTCTCTTCTCGTGGCATTTAAGGCCGTGTCGGGACTCGGGATGATATTCTTCCCGTTCTCGTTGGCGATGATAGATGACGGCGTCTTTCCATCCGTCCGTAGGCCACCACTCGTCCACGAGACGCAACTCTTTGGGAGACAAGAAATGCCCGTCGATAAAATCGGTCTTGATGGTTGTTGTCATTGTCATCTGTTGTGATGTTGAAAAAATTTTTTTTATTCGAGAAGAGGTTCATACAACGTGAATAAAAAATATTATAATTGGATTAGAAGGGCTGTGTGTGTGTGTAATATATAATTCATCTTTTAATACCATTTCCACCAGGCGAGATTCAGTTTTTTCTCCATAAAGGAAAAACGGTTCCCACGCAAAGAGCGGTGGGGAATCTCGTTACAGGAAATATATTCCCAGTTGATATTCCATCGACCATCCCCGGCCAATCCAAGATCAATATCTCCGTGCTTGCACTCGGGACACTCGTTGTCGACGGTACCATAGAGGGGTCCAAGAATAGGGGTCATTCCCGCACCGCCACCATTGCCGGTAATACGAACGCAACGACCACACGCCGCTCCATTCTCAAATTGAACATGATTCATCGCCACGGTCGTATCTACACCATTAAAACCGGGAGGGAGCATACAGGCACCGTTGGCACCATTTCCTCCCGCGCCATAAAAAGTGCCATCACCATCAAAGGCTTGATTTAGCGTTGTGGTAATGATCATGATCATCATCATCATCATTCTATTCTTGGCTTGAAAATTCATTATTGCTTTTTTACTCTTTTTTTTTAACGGGAATTTTTTTTAATCATTTTTTTTTCTTCATGTTCCCAGGACCTCTTGGAAAATAGGAGAAGGTGAAGAAATTTTTTTTCTCATATCTTTTATAGAGGATAATGGTATATTTTTCTAAATACTATTTCAGTGCGGAACCTGTTTGTACAAACCACGATGTGTACAGTATTTCATTTACTTTTCTTCCAAAATTTAATGGAATACTAAAAGTATGTATGCAACAGCAGAAAACATGTGAAAAAAATCTATCATTTGCAAAAGCGATCGCTTTTGACCCTTTAAATATTACGTTTGGTCCTTTTGATATTAAAAAAGGAAACCAGGCAAGTCTTTCCCTTTATTATGATAGTGAACGAATCTTCCAAATCGATACAAAAGTATATGATCCAGTCTTTTTTAACAATTCTTTAGCACCGATTCCCTTTACATGGACCATGTACATTGCGTCTTGTTTTCGTATTCCCTCTGATTTTACCTCCACTCCAATTCTTCTTGATGCTTATAAAAAATTCGCCGAGCAATATGAAAAAGAACCTTCTGACATGATTATCAGTCTCGGAGATACCGTTTATATACAACAATCTCAAACAGGGTCTCGTTATGGAGTTCTAAACCGATATATAGAGCTGTTAAATTTTCCTTACTTTAGAAATTCTCTATCCAACAGTTGGTGGATTGCATGCATCGATGATCATGATTTAGGCATAAACGATACCTTAACGGCTTCTTATAATATCGGCATGATACGAGATGTTCAACAAGAAGTATTTCCAAGAGTATCTTATGGTTCGACAAACACTCTGAATAGCATGTATAATGTGGCAGATATTACGATCATTGTGTTGGATGATGTGAGCAATAGGAAATATGATATTGTGAATGGTAATTATATATCAATACTTGGGGAAGAACAACTGGAGTGGTTTTGTCAGGCACTTGCCGATGTATACGTCTTATTTGGAACAAACGCAATGATACTGGTCGTTGATGGGAAAAGTTGGTTTGGTAGCTACGGAGGGTATACCTATACGTCGTGTCCAAATGAATTGAATCGGATCATCGATACGATAAATACGTTAAGACTCACGAATGTGATCCACATGTGTGGAGATTCACATTTTTCTGATCAGTCGTATTATCCTCTCCAAAATGGTGGGAGTATTACTGAATTTCGAAATTCCGCGATTGGCTCGATTCCACGGAAAAATATTAATGATAATCCATACCGTGTTCCAGGTTCGTTGGTCGATGTAAATAATTTTGGTAAAATAACAATAGAAGGTATTCAAGGGGAACGTTCACTTCTCTACCAAGTTTTCACCAAAGACGGTATAGTCTATGAATACTCTACCTCTTCGTCATCATAATCACAGACAAATGCATTTTTGATTGATGTTATCTTATCAAGAAGAAGCGTGATAGAATTTTGAGTTTTCAGAAAACTATTTAGACGATCTGTTATTCCGCAAAGCGTCATGCCGTAATTCGTATTTGGAAGTAAGGAAATACATACATTACATTTACCAGTGTAGGGATCCAATCACTTGATCGACCGTACCCGATAATTGAGATGGACTCCTAATGCCTCCAAACGTTTTATATACCAATAGACATATTTACACAAATCAAATTCACCAAGGTTTTCACGAGGAAAAGGAATTCCATTTTCTACGTTTAATCGGATAAAATCCAGAAGTAATTGCATGCGTGCGGTTCGACGTGCGGGTGGCTTTGTTGGTGGCTTTGTTGGTGGTTTTGTTGGTGGCTTTGTTGGAACCTTGACCATAGTAGTAGAAGGCTTTGGAGGCGTGATCACCAGAGAACTGAGATCAGGTAGAGGAGTGGTGGGAACATTTGGTAACACAATTGGTTTCTTCATGGGAGGCTCAGGAATAATACTTCCCCCCAGAATGCTTACCATATGCGGATCCAGGTGTCCTGAGGCGATTAATTTGAACCCTGTCGCTCGTGCTTTTTTTACCTGTCGATCCAAGAGTAATCTACCATGCTGTGCATAATGGGCCATGCGATCACAATTCTTTCGTGGATATTTTCCTGTTTTGCGAAATTCTTCTTTACAAAAAACATCACATAGATCACAATTCTGAATATATTGCTTGCGTAAAAGTTCTTCCGGCGTCGGGGGTCGTAGACTCTTGATCCGATTCATATATTCTTCACAACTCGCACAAGCCATTCTTTTATTTTTTTATTATCCTACGCAGAAATAAAAAAATACGTACATTCAACACCATGAGCACCATCTTTGTGTCTATCGCTTCTTATCGTGATCATTTGTGTCCCATCACTCTTATCAGCATGTATGAAATGGCCGCCAATCCCGATCGTGTCTTTGTTGGCCTTTGTCAGCAAAACAATCAGAAAGAAGATGAGGAATGCGTCTTTCCCAAGGCGCATCCCCTTTACAAGACCGTCCAGAAGAATGTACGCAAGGTGTCTATTCCTCATACCCAGGCAAAAGGTCCCACGTACGCGCGTTTCATCTGTGCATCGCTGTACAAGAATGAGACTTATTTTCTACAAGTCGATTCTCACTCCCTCTTTGCCGATCAATGGGATACCCATCTCCTTCATATGCTCGAGGCAGCTCAAAAAGTCGCCGGGCATGAAAAGATAATTTTGTCAACCTATCCCCCCATCATGGAAGATTACACTTCCGAGGTGATTGCTTCGGCGCATACACCCATTCTCGAGACTACCCAGACGAATTCCCATGGAATCCCCGTGTTCCAGGGATCCGTGTATCGTCCTCCGGCGGCTACACCGACCCGAAATTATTTCATCAGCGCCAATCTCTTGTTTGCACCCGCTTCTCTCTTAAGGGAAGTGCCCTATGATCCCCATCTACCCTTTCTCTTTGAAGGGGAAGAGATCCTCTACTCGGTAAGAGCGTACACCCATGGATGGGATGTCTATGCACCCAATCGAAATATTATCTATCACCATTATACACGAAAGAGTGATCCCAAGTTTTGGGATGATCTCACGCTTGAGATGCAGGATGCCCTCATTAAAACGCGATTCTTGCTGGGACATGATTCCACCAATGCGCCAAACAATCCCGCCAATGTGAACAAGACTGCAAATCTCCAGGATATCCATTCAAAAGAAGTGAGAAACAGTATCTCGGCGTTTGGACTTGGTACTCGACGCCCTCTGCTCCATTTTTATCGCGAATCGGGTATCACGCCCCCTTCGGGACTATCATCCATGCCTCCTACCTATCCGTCGGTTTCCAAGGGCATTTCCTGGCAAGGCATCCTTATCATTGTATTGGTCGTCTTATTTCTTATCTCTCTCTTTCTTGTTCTTTTGAAAGGACCGCCTGTACCGCGGAGATAGGCGTTTTAGGGAGTAAGAATGTCATTTGGACAAAAATAGAAAATAGAAAGTGTTTGAGATTTTTTAAAAAAATAAAAAATTCTGAAAAGGTTTTATTTTTTGATTCCTGACAAAAAAAAAAACAATGTTTTGGACAAAAAAGACACCGTCCACCCGTTACTACCGGGTGGTGGTAAGGCAGGAGAGGAAAACAATCCGAGATAGACATTTCATGGAGTAAGAATGTCATTTGGACAAAAATAGAAAATAGAAAGTGTTTGAGATTTTAAAAAAAAATAAAATTCTCAAAAGGTTTTATTTTTGGACGCCATCCAAAAAAAACAATGTTTTGGACCAAAAGAACACCCGTCCACCTGAAGTACCAGGTGGCGGTAAGGCAGGAGAGGAAAACAATCCGAGATAGACATTTCATGGAGTAAGAATGTCATTGGACAAAAATAGAAAATAGAAAGTGTTTGAGAATTTTTTATTTTTTGGTTCCTGACAAAAAAAAAACATTTATTCACACACGGTACCACCGTATGGCAGTAAGACAGTCCGAGATAGACATTTCAGGGAGTAAGAATGTCATTGGACAAAAATGGAAAATAGAAAGTGTTTGAAATTTTTTTCAAAAAATAAAAAATTCTGAAAAGGTTTTATTTTTTGGTTCCTGACAAAAAATAAATCCGTCCACCCGGTAAGGAGATAGGCGTTTCAGGGAGCCAACTTACTTCCTTTAAATAGTCAAAAGACAAAAGACGGGAGATATCAAGTGTTTGAGATTTTTCAAAAAAAAAAAAGGTTTTATTTTGGGTTTACGAGGGATCTAAAATTGTTGGTAGGCGCGGTTGCGATGCAGTGCCATAACGACCCTGCCAAGGTTCTTCTTGAGCGTCTTGTCGGCGTTCTTGGTTCCCGGGTATTCGGCGAAAAGGGAGGTGGCAACGCGGGGAAAAGGTTCATGATCTTTCTCCTCCCAGGTAGAGCATCCACTAAGGATGTTTTCAATCGCGCTGGGTGCCTTGTCGTCCCTTTTATCCGACATCTGATAGAGAAGGGAGACCTTGCGTATGGTTTCCTTCATGCATTTGGGTTTCAAAAGGCCACCACCACCTACACCTACAGTGGATCCTCCCCCGGTATTCCACGCGATTACAAGGGCTTTGAGCATGTCTGCCAACCAAGCATCCACCTCGGGACGACCTGTAGAGACGCCAGAGGGCATAATAGCCGTGTTGGTGGTTGCTTCCTTATACGAGGAAGCAATCACATAAAGACTGGGATAGACGATGCGAAACAGTTTCTTGACCATGCGAAGGTCTTGTGTGTCCACACCAAGATCAGTTCTTGCGACGAGAAGGGTGTGAAGGAAATGGACAAGGAAACGCTCCAATCGTTCGTGAAGCACCGGGTCCACGCCACCAAGCGTCTGAAGATATTTCCAGCATTCCAGACGCTCCTTGTCATGGATCTGCATTCGACGATGACACAGGGAGACATACTTGCCCATCTGATTGCGTATGAATTCTACGGAGTGGAGATCGGTGTTCTCATAAAGACTGTCCACATCCTTGGAAAGAAGCAGATGTCTCATCCACAGGGGCCGTTGTTGCATCTTGGTCTTCATCCAAGAGAAGAGAAGGACACGCATGCGTTTTTTCCACAAAGCATCCATCTCGTTATCCAGGGTGCACTGAGAAAAATCCAGAAAGCCAACCTCTTTTTTATAGATCTTGTCATAGGCTTCTTCCCAAGGGACTTCCAGCTTGTGCATCATGAGTGTGACGGCGAGATGGTAGACGGTGGGGAAGACTTTGTCACGGTAGCGGAGATTATTGTGGGGAAAGAGGGGGCTCATTGCATCATTGTCTTCACTGAGAATAAGCATGGCCTTCTTGAAATCGCAAAGCATGCCCATGGTCTCATTGGTCGATGTCCAGGATCCGTTGGGACGCAGGGCTTCGTGTTGTCGTACATCCTCGGACGTCCACCGTTGCTGACGTGTATTTTTTAGCGATTCACTTTGATGCGAGGGAAGAGGGAGTTTGTTGGCCATGAGCAGATTTTCAAGACGACGCGTCCATTCCTTCTTCTTGTCCTCCATCGTCGTCGTTGTCTTGAGGAGGAGGGAAGAATCAAGGTTCTTGTGAGCCCGCTGTTCGAGGATTCGGAGGGAGGAAGTTAAAAGGCTGTTGGCAAAACGATGGTCCTGATGGTGATGGAAGGCAGAGGCGCCACGCCGGAAGATAAAAAGGGCGAGGTTGCGCGGATAACGAAATTCAAGACGGACGAGATCCGCGTGCGGGAGAGTCCCATCGGTCCATTTGGACATGATATCCTCGACTTTGGAGGGGGTGTAAAAAGAGTGATCATCTTTCATGTATCGAAGAATCTCCATGGGTGATTTTCCGACGTGAGGAGTGATGGAGAACCCGGCTTCCATTTGTGAAAAGAGGAAGACCGAGGCGTGATGGCAAGCATAGACAAAAAAGGGGTCATATTCTGGATTCCATCCGTACCATGCATCTTCAATGACTCGACCGACCAGATTCCATCCGTAGAGAAAAGGATCACATCCCACGACGTAGTGATACTTGCCGATGACCCATTTCTTGGATGGACAGAAAAAAACCCGATATCGGCCATCGGGTCGCGCATACAAAGGTTTCTGTTCCAAGAGAACCCGGTAGGCCTCGGTGAGACTGGAGGTCCATAGTTCCAGCATCCTCATTTCGCTGTGCACATCAAAGTGATTCTTGAGCTCGACATGCGTCTTGGTCGTCGGCGCAGGCATTGTATCCACCACCATGCGATAATAATCGGTAACTTCATCGACCGTGAGAGTTGCCGTCGTCATATTGAATCTGTTCTTATTTAAAGAATTGCAATAACAGGGATTAAAAAAAAAACCATGAGCGGCATTCATTTTTTAGAAAACGATGATTTCATAGTGAAGCAAGGGGATAAAGGATTCTTGTTATCGCTAACCTACAATGTGTTGTGCAGAGGTATGACACTTCTTTTGTTCTACTCGATCGATTGTGAATATTGCAAGACGCTGATCCCAGTGTTCAAGCAATTGCCACAGTATGTGAATGGTTGTCAATTTGCCATGGTGAATGTCAATAGAAACAGAGATGTGGTGGAGCGATCAAAGAACACCATTGCTCCTATTTCCTATGTACCGGATCTTATCCTCTATGTAAATGGGTCGCCGTACGTGAGATATGACGGACCACATGTGATTGCGCATATCCAGAAATTTATTTTCAATGCAAATGACAATATCAAAAAGACTGCGTTTATGGACATGGATGGACCCCAAGAAAATCCTCAACAACAGATCCAGCAACAGCAACAGCAACAGCAACAGCAACCACAACAACAAAATCCTCAGATGATGCAACAACAACAACAACAACAGCACCCTCAGATTCAACAGCAACAACAATATTATCCCTACAACGATCAGAACCCGCAACCTCCCAATAAAATTGTATTAAATGAGATGAAGGGGGCGGATAATTATGCGAATGCAATGAAAAAGGACGAGATCCCGGCATATACAATTGGTACACCGTTATATGGGGAGAAAAAAAGAGAAAAGGTTTGTTATCTAAACTTTAACACTGCATATGTTTCCACCTGATTCAACATAGGATGTAGGAGCTGAGGACCTGCTGTTCATCAGTTTTTTTTTTAAGATGACGAGACGACGACAACGACGTTTTTTTTTTTTCCGACAAGAAGTAAAAAAAAGAAAAACTTATGACGACCACTCGGGAGAGGATAAAAAATAATGCCTTTTATGAAGCCTACCGACTTTTTATCCGGGATGATCAGTCCTGGAACAAGTACAATCATATTTTGAAGAATACAAGCATTGATACCAAGATTGGAAACGAGAGTAAGAATGGAGAGGTGTTTCGTGGACATGTGCTTACCCCGCTGAAAGAAAAGAGAGCCATCTCGATCAAGAAGATGCCTTTGACGGTAGAGGATCTGGGGTTATTTTTGAAACATCAGCATAATAATATCCATACGATTTTTGCGTCAAAGACGATCTGGAGAGAGATCTATGTGTTGAAGATTTGTAGTCGACTTGTCAAGATGAAGAAATCCGTCCACTTGCCGTTGCATTTTTTTTACGTGTACTCGTCATTGCATTGGAACAAGACGGTGACACAAAAGAACGGACCGTATCTATACAGCTACAATGAGCTGGCTCACGAGGATCTCAAGTCGTGGACCTCCAAGCCCAGGTCCTATAACCAGTTTATGAGTTGTTTTCTGCAGATTTTCTTTGCCTTGTATGTGATGCAATATTATTGCGGGTTCCTGCACAACGATCTCCATTGGGGTAATATTCTGGTGTTCCAGGTCAAAAAGGGGGGAAGCTGGTGTTACAAGATTGAAGGAGTGGATCACTATATACCCAATGAGGGTTTTCTTTTTGTGCTCTGGGATTTTGGGATGGCAAGTCTTGTTCCGGCACTGAAAGGATGCAAGGAGCAATTGAAATCGTGTCAGGATTTTCTCAAGATCCTCAACACCCCTCGATGGATTATTAAGCACTATCCTAATGTTGAGGTACCTTCATCCGTCAGCGATCTATGTGTTCACATCCGATCGATGGAACATAAGAGCATGAAGGATATGCTGGACAAGGTCATTCAGAAATTTACACGGAATCGTTTGACCTATGTTTTAGAAACGTTTGATATCTGTCGTTCGTCGTCGTCCACGTCCGCGTCGGCGTCCTCTGTAGATACGGTCCCTGTTCTACCCGAGGCTTCCAAGACGACAACGATTACCACGTCCAGCAACAAGACCGTAGGGACAACAACGCCCGGTTTTCGTATCTCGACACGCAAGAAAAAGAACACGATAATGACGATAGCTTAAAAGAAAAAGAAGAAGAAAAAAATCCCTAATGATTGTTGTGGCGTTTGATATCGGAATCAAAAATTTGGCGTGGTCGAGTGTATCCTATTCGTTGGATAGCAGTCCTCTTTTTTCCTCCTCGTCGGTCCATCAAACGATAACTCCAGAGATCGAGGCAGAGATGATTGGTAAAATGAATATCTTGAATCTGGATATTTTTGATGCCACTGGAAATGAGGAAACAGGAATGATTTCTATCTATCGCCGGATCCATGATTATATGAATCACATGGAATATGTGTGGGGGAGTGCAGATGTCTTCTTGATTGAACAGCAGATGAGCACGGGAAAAGTGTACAATGTCAAGGCGCTCAAGGTATCTCAACATATTCTTGCGTATTTTATGCTCCGTCATCCTTCTAAAAAGGTGTTGGAATACAGTGCAGGTCTAAAGACATCGTTGTTTGGAGTTCATTTACAGCAGAAGAAGGATCGTAAGAAATGGTCGATTGAAAAGGTGCGGGAGATGACGGTTCATGATCCCGTGATTCAGGATTATATGGATGTGTTTAAGAAGAAGGATGATGTGAGTGATTGTATTTTGATGACGTTTGTGTATGTGTTTCAATCCATGGTGAGAAAAAAAAATTGACTTGGGTTTGGTCTTTAGGTATATTACAAAATTTCAAGAAAAGCAAAAGAAATGACTACGAATCGAGTGTGCACGCTCTGTCTGGACAATGACAACAGTGTCATCTCTATGGAGAATGTGTATTCGTGTGGGTGTCGATTTGATTTCCACCCCCATTGTTTTGAGACGTACCAGCAAAATTTCAATGGGTGTATGTATTGTCGGGGGACGCCTCCGGTTCATAACAACAACGACAATAACGACAACATTAACAACATTAATAACAATAACAACCGTCGTCCTTTACGCGATGCGATGTTTCATCAGGATTGGACACGGCTGATGAGGATTTTGAATCGTGTTCAGAATCGCTACATCATTGCCTATGAGTGGAACGATCCACGGTACCTGCGTCTGATGAATCATATTAATGTCTTGCAAAACGAACTGGTCAATCTTGCCCTGGTCGATCATCCTCTTCCTATCAATCAGATATGATGTTTATCACGTTCATCTTGTTCCCTTTTCCTTTTTCGTCGAGCTTTTGCGTATTCATCAAAAAATGTAATAAGTTGGACATAATCCATGGTAGCAATCTCCTTGGCAGTAATTTTTTTTTCACTCAAGGCTTCAAGAACCCCTTCTTTTCTGAAAAAAAATGCTACATATTGCCCCGATGGCAGATTACGAACATCTTTTGCAGTAATTAATTTTTTACGCAACATCTCAAGACCCGTTTCACTTTCAAAAAGAATCTGCGCATCTGACCATCGAGGAAATTCAAGTATCTGTTCCATAGTAATCAATCTCTCACGCAACGCTACCAGAAATCGATCATTGGAAAAAAGAATTCTTGTATAATGATTGGGTATTTTATCCATCTGTTCCGAAGTGATCAAGCCTAAAATAAGAGCCTTTCTCATTCTTTCTAAAGTTGGAGGTGAATATAGAGATGAATATTTCAAGATTTTTTTATCAATGTTTTGTAATCTCGTCATTTGTCTTCTTATTGCGGTATCATCATAATGTCTTCTACTTATTATTGGCGTATTCAAATAATCGATTATCGCGCCCGTAACGTCATCAACAATGGGATTCTTGGAATATCTATATTTCTTAATAATGTTGTCGATACATTCCATCAAATTGAAAAACCTTGCATTTCCGTCCTGATAAAGACTTTTCAAGAAAGGATATTGTTGAAGTAAATATAAAAGATAATAGGCACGTACACCTGGTATGTGCATAGGAATATCTTTTTGGTATTTTGTGTAGAAGGAATTTCTTAATGATGTTGACGTGCCGTCGGATGATATTAATTCTAAACAAAAGTCAAACAACTCTTGTTGGAGTCGTTGAACCTCTTGTTGTTGCATGTTTTTTTTAAAGAGAAAAAAAAATAAATTGACAAAGTAGTGTAGCACAAGATGGGTCGTGAATAAAAATACAAAAAATAAAATCTGTTGGAAAGATAGTAAGCAAAGCCAATGAGTGGATTTTATTTAACCATATCGGAAGGAGGGGATGAGGATTCTTTTCGACTGTTTTGTGCCGAAGGGGACCAGGCCAAGGGCGTCTCTTGTCAGGGTGCCGTCATGAATCTCAATTATGGGACAGGAGGAAGTCTCCGTCTATCGACCAGCTCCACAGGTACCAACACCCACTGGACCTATTTCTCTCTCCTGGGCAAGACCTTATCTTGGGATGTGGATCTATCTAAGGTCCCTTGTGGATTGAATGCCACGTTTTATTCGGTGTTTCTGCACGATGGAAATTCGTATCGGGATGCCTGTGCGACCTTTCCCTCTACCATGGAACTCGATTTCATGGAAGCCAATCGATATGCCTGGCATACCACTCTCCATCGCGGGAGCAATGACTGTGGAAGTGCACCGCCTGTAGGCATCGGAGGTACCATCAGAGATCCACGTTATCAATTCCAAGATCGGAATGGTATCCAGAAAAATGCCTCGCAACTGTACGGTCCCGGTGAATTATTTACCATCAATACGCTGATTCCCTTCCATGCGTCCATTTCTTTCGAGATGACCTCTTCAAACCTGACCTCCGTGGTCATTACACTCTCTCAGGGCGCGCAAAGCATCGGTCAGACGTACGATGCCTCGAATGAGGAATACAAGGGATGGCTGTCGGGCCTCGGACAAGAAATAGGCGCCGTCACTTCCACGAGTGGTAACGTGTTGGTGTGGAGCCTGTGGACGGGAGGCCTCAATTGGCTGGAATCTCCTCCCTGTGGACGCAATAGTCATCCATCCTGCGATGCCAATTCCTGTCAATACACGCTGTCCAATATTTCCATTTCGTAAAATCTTCCATCCGTAAATTATTTATATAAAAGATTTTGATCAGGGATATAAATTAAAAAAAAATTTATATCCTGATCAGAGAATGATTCGTCGTCAACGAGAGATGCGTCTTCAAATGGCCCAGGCGATCGCAGAGGGATCCTCGATAGAAAAGACTTATCTCATTCAAAAAGACGGTGGACGACAACGACCCGTGATCGATGGTCGGATCATGAAAGCGGATGCTTTGCCTTTGGGCCCCTGGCGATCAAAGGCTAAAAATGCACGAATCGATCATGGTACATTGACATGCGAAGTCGAGGGCAAGATCATCATTACTCCCCAGGTGGATTATTGTTGTTATTACAAGGAAGAGAAAGGACAATTGGTCGCTTATCCTCTGAAACTCGATCCCATTCTACCTGCGGGGGACTGGATCGAGACCGCGATGGATATCCGTGTTGTGGAGAACAAGCTATCGTGTCGTCTTACAGTGGACGAAAAAAACGGTATCTATCTGGAGCAATCGTTAGAATTGCCCACAAAACCAGAAGAAGAGTACCGGAATGCCTCGGGATATTTTTTCAAGATGAATTGTTCTCCTTCGATCGTACAGGAGCTGGACGCGATTCCACCAATCCCGCAAAAGATTTATCAGACACACAAGTCGTTGGACTATGTTCTTCAGAATCGTAAGACCAAAAAGAGTCATGAAAGCTGGAATCGTTATTGCCATGGCCATGACAACCTTCTCCAAAATCCCTTTGAGTATGTGTTTTATGACGACGCGGCGCTGGATGCCTTTATGGCCACCCAAGAGGAGCGTGTGTACAAAGCCTTTCAACGCTGTCCGATGAGGGTCATGCAAGCAGATCTCTGGCGATACTGTGTCTTGTATGAATACGGTGGTATTTATGCCGATGCGGACGCCGTGCTTATGAAAGGTCAGGATCCTTCTATTTTTCTTCAGAAAAGGGCGTGGCTGGTACTGGCGCCTGAAACCGATCGTATCCATCTCTGTCAGTGGACGTTTGCGGCCCCACCTCGTTCCCCCGTCCTGCGCAAGATTATCGATCTGTGTGTGGAAAGGATCCTTTCCGCACCCACCATCCGTGGCGAACACATTATTCATTACATGACCGGTCCCCGTGCGTTTACCGATGGGATGGAATCCTATCTAAAGGAGCACGGATGTACAACGTTTCGCAACAAGCTTTGCTACGAGGTGTATCAGAATTATCATGTCCATATTTTTAATACAGGATTTTTTCACGGGAAGCTGATCGATCATTTGTTCGCGGGTTATGATCATGGCGGATGGAAAAGCGAGCGATATGGCAAGATAATTTAAGGATGATAATTTTTCTTTGCCTGTTGCACCATGGGATAATATTTTTGTGGATTCTGAATAAACTGGTACGCGCCAAAGGCATTATTATAAAAGATTTGTTGTTGCCTGGCCATAAGATCCTCTCGATACTCACACTGATCTTGATCAAAAGAATACTGGAATTGAGCGTTCTGTTTGGAAAAAATGGGGATGCGTTCGTAATAAAACTTTTGACCACCCATAGGATCGACAAGGACTTGGGGAATCACGTGTACAGGAATGCTAAACGGTGGAGTCGTATAAGGAAGATCATTATCAATATCGGAATAATAATAAACCTGACCGCCTGTAAGCGCCTCATACCCGGGAAAAAATCCCGTATGATTGACCGAATTGGCGTAGACGTCGGTCAGAGGCTGGGTCCCCTGAGTCTGCCAGGGGGGAACGTCGAGTACGAGACGCTGAGAGCGCGGGGAATCAAAGAGCCGGGGATCCAAGGAGGTAGAGGGTTCATTCTGAAACGGTCGATGAGAGGCCGTCGTAGGAACAAAGTCGATGGCCTTTTGTTGAATACTGGCTTGATCATTACGCAAAATATAAACAGGATATTTAAAAGCCTGCGGGGGTTCAATATGGATATTATTTAATGTCGGATAACAGGACTTGCGTTGTTCCATTTACTGTGGATGAAAATAAAAATCTTTTTTATTTTCTCATCACTGTGGTTATGTAAAATGTGTCCACGGCGTATTGTCCGTTCCCTTGTAACGATACGACGGATAGTATTTCTCGGGATCCTGAAAGAAAAAATAGGGTCGAGAGCTCTTTCGCAGGTTCGCGGAGCGTTGCAAGGCACTTATATCTTCTCTCTGGAACTGGCTGTCCCGCAGAAAAGAATAATCAAACGTGTTATTGTTCTTCTGATTGATGGGGATACGTTCGTAATAAGGCTTGATAGAGCCCATGGGATCTTTAAGAATTTTTGGGATGACATACGCCGGGGAAGAGAAATTGACGCGACCATAAGGCGGACCAAAGAAAAGATCGGTGTAATAGAGCGCATCGCCACCGGTAATATCCCCATAATCTTTGTAAAACCCGGTCCGATTCCCACTGGATCCCGCCATCGTCATGTCGAGAGGCTGTGTGCCCTGGGAAACGCGGGGAGGGATATCCAGCTCCAGCCTTTGATTGCGTGCGGAATCCAGAGTACGAGGATCGAGACTGGCGTAATGACCACGAGGCGTCTTGACATAATCGATAGCCCTTGGTTGGACAGAGGCGTTCTCGGTGTTTAGAAAATGAAGGGGCTTGATCGAGGTCTGGTCCTGGAAAAGGTCCTGGACGGGAACGATCTGTACATTGTTAAAATAAGGCATATCAAGCACTTCAAGAAGAAAATCTTTCTTTCTTTTTGACATCATTATTAAAATTTTCACAACTATTTTCCATTTTCATCCAATCGACGTTTTTGAGCCGCAAGGGCTCTTTTTTGTCTTCTTGCCTTTCGCAATTCTTCTTCCAGATCCTCAAGAGAGACATCACTTAACAATTCGATCTGTTCTTGCGTCGCTCCGAGTTGTTGTAATCGTCGATGTCTCAAGGACAACAGACGATCTCGAATTCGTGTCACATGACGAAGAGTTTCATTGCGAATCAGAATATTTGTCTTGTGGTTTCTGGATTGTAATATAGACTGAATGGTGGATGGGGGAATTTCCGTTCCAGTGAGAGGGCAAGTCGTCCTACCTGTTTTGAAATGAGATTGGAGAGCCCGGCGTTGAAAATTCATCCCGCTCTGTACGAGTGTGATGGGATCACGGAAAAGCTCATGAGTAATGGGGCATGAGAATGTTTTCAAAATTTCTCTTTCCTCGGGAGTGATTTTTTCTTCCCACTCGGGATCCAGGTCTTCTACTTCTTCCAAAAGAATATCTATGGTTATTAATTGTAAGAACACATGCATTTGTGTACAGATCATTTCAAGAGCCGGAATATCACGAGGAGAAAAACGAGGAATTTCTTCGTGACGTAAAAAACTGGATAGGATCGTTCTGATCAATGAAAGCAAATTTTGTAAGAATTCTACGCGCTGAAGGGCGGTAAGTGAAGCCGTCATGCGATGCAAATTCTCCAAGATACTTTCATCACGTCGGTGTGCCTGGATTAAAACAGCTAATAAATGACAACGAAGAGGATGAAAGGCCATTTTCTGTTTTATAAAGAAAAAACACCAAATTTTTTTTTTCGAGTCATGTAATTAAAAAAAAATTAAATGGAGAATGAGATTTGTTTCTACGAAGATTTAGGAAGGCGGGATAACGAAGGCGTCGGTCCAAAGATGCATGCATTTGCTTTCTACGATTGCAACAAAGTACCTCTTGGGACACACGAGCTTCCTTACGCAAAAACAATGAAAATGATAAGAGAAAATGGTTTCACACAATTGGCTCGAACAGCACAACAAATACAGAGAATGCGTAGACAACAACAAAAGAGAAAAATCGATAAATGGCTTGAGTTCTGTCCTGTGGAATTATCGGATGAAGCACGTGAAATTATTTTAGCGTTATTTTAATGGATCGTCCCAAACCTATCTTTTTTTATTTTCGTGAAATAAAAATTAAGAAAAGAACAATGTTATAGGAAATGTATCCTTACATCATGAACGGACGGTACGCCCTGGGATTTGCTCTTCTCCGCTAACTGGGTCTTGATCCTTTTAGGTCGAAGAAGGAGCCGTCGTCGTCAAAGAAGACGCGTACACCTTCTTGTACGCCGTCGTAAATTGTTCCAGATCGACACGCCACATCTCTTTTTCGGTCATCTCTCTCGCTCGTGCCAGATCGTCTTCCAGCCGGGCAATCTTTTGTGCCAGCACCTCCATCTTTTCCAAGGATACATCTTTGATGGGTATCTGCAACAAATACCGATAGACACTTGCACTTGTGCTTGTGCTTGCACTTGATTTATCCTCGTCATGATCATTGGCATCCGTTTCCTTCCGTGGATCGGGTGCATAATCACGCTCCACGAGCTGTCTTAAAATCTCTTCTTCTCGAACACGAAAGACGCGAAGGATGTCTCCATCCACCTCTTCAAGGAATCGTTTCTTGTTCTGTTCGACGACGAGCTGGATCTCCAATCGCTGGATACGTGCTTTTTTGCGCACACCGTAAAGCGCCAAACGCGCCTCACAGAATACCTCAAAGATGTCACGGAGGGCATCATACCGTTGTAAGCGGTGCGAGTCTGTAAAAAGAACCATGTTGGTGCTCGAGATGGGAGAACGAAGCTTCATATTCTCAATCGTCGGTTTAAAATCTTCAGCGGCCTCCAGCTCGAAATGCACGGTATCTGGCGTCGAATAATTCTTGATGGATTTGAGCTTCTTTTGCTCCATCATCGTCTCGAGATCCTCCTTGTACTTATTCGTCCATGTCCCGATTGGCAAACACGTAATCTTGTAAACGAGCTTTCCGGCACCGCGTCCCTGACGCACTTCTTCCATGATTCCCGTGCTTTGATACTTGTTCTTGTCCAATTTTTCAATCTTACCCTTGTATCCGCGATAAGAAGGAAGCAGATCCATTTCTAAAGGATTCACCGCTTCCTCCTCAAGAGCCAGCCATTCCTGAACCTTGTCTGCGAGTTGCAAGAAATCATGACACGGTACCGAGCACGACCATCCAGTACCAATGCCCGCAGTGCATCCATTACCCAGGATGGTCGGAAGGATGGGCAGATAATAATCGGGCTCGACGCGATCCCCGTCGTCGTAGGTGTAGGTCAATAGGGCATCATCTTCTTCGGGAAAGAGTAGGCGCGTCAACGCCGCGCACTTGGTAAAAATGTACCTGGCATTGGCGGCGTCCTTGCCTCCGTAGGCAAGCGATCCAAACTGACCGTCTTTCTCAAAGTACGGGACATTGTTGGATCCCGGGAAATCTTGAGACATGCGGACAATAGTGTCAAAGAGACACTGCTCCCCATGATGATAATTGGACGTCTCGGCACAGTACCCGGCCAGTTGGGCGACCTTCATACTCTTTCCCTCGTAATTCAGGCGTCGCTTGAACACGGAATACAAGATCTTGCGCTGTGATTTCTTGAGCCCGTCAAAGAGATTGGGAATGCTTCGACTACAATCCTCGATACTGAACTTGATCAGTTCTTGGTTCACGTACTCGGAGATGAGATAGTTGGACCCAGGGACGGTGTAGGCTGCGGGATCGTACCGCGCAAGCCATTCCTTGCGATCCTGGGACAACATCTTATGGAAAGCCATATCCATGGTATTATCACACCGCTCGTCAGTGACAAGAGAGACGACCTTTTGTCCAAACGTTTCACGGATCTCGGCGTCCGATGACGTTCCGAGTCCCTTGTAATACTTGATTTTCTGTTTAGAAAAGGAGGGATCTTCCAATGCTCGCCGGTAATCATGATCGTTATAAAAACAATCCTGACGAGAGGGGGAGTAAAAGATCCTGGCGATGGGTGTCATCATGAGCCATAGGAAGGGGGGATGATCAATGGACCGCAAAAGAGAGGGAAAAAGCTTGTGAAAGAGATTGACAATCAGCGAGCAGATATGATGTCCATCTTCATCGGCATCGGTAAGGATCATGACTCGACCATATTGCAGTGTCTTGAGCGCCTCTTCGGTAGAATAATCGGCATCATAACGCAGACCGAGTGCCTGAATAATATCGGTGATCTCACGGTTATTGGAGATGGAGGCAACGGTGGCATTGCGAACGTTTAATAGCTTTCCGCGGAGGGCATAGATGCCATAGTAATCCCGTCCTTTGCGTCCGTCCCATCCGACATTGATTCCCTTGACGGCGTAGGTCTTGGCGGAGAGTCCCTCGCAGAGAATGAGTGTGCAGTGACGGGCGTTCTTACCGCCCGCGAGATTGGCGTGATCCAGACCCTCGATGCGTTTAAACCCACGTGTTTTTTTCTCGGTTTTTTTCAGAGAGAGGAGTTCCTTGCTGCGCAACAGATCATTGATCTTTTCGACAAAGGGCCAGCGCATGATCTGAGTGATATGCCGGGTTTCAAGAGAGACGGGGATGACGGGTGCGAGAAGCTTGGTTTTGCTCTGACTGCTGAATTCGGGATTGGGTGCCCAGGCGTTGACAAAGATCATGAAATGGGGTTTGAGATCTTTGGCACTGACACTGCTCCCAGCACCGCTCTTGGTAAAACGAGGAATCAGGGATTTCCACAGCTCGGAAGAAATCGAATCGAGATGCACACCTCCATCTCGCGTATGAATGCCATTGATAAATCCAATTTCCTTGTATTCTTGTGTGGGACTCTCCAAGATCACATATTGGGTCTTGTAGGCATTATCCGTTCCATCACTGTCGCTGGTAAAGGAAACGGCATGGAGCACAGGCGAGGTTTGTGGTGATGGTGATGATGATGGCGGTGCATCCGGATCCGTATCCGTGTCCGTGTCCGTGGATACTACATCCTCTGTTGATTCGGAAGGGGGGGAGGCGTATAGACGAACATAATCGAGAAAATTCTTGAAATGAAATTTCTTTTCATTAAAGGACACGGCAATCCCGGTAATCATGGCCGCGTCCATGCAATATTTTTCATAGAGCGAGAGGATGGTCTCATCATACACTCGATCGGGCATCTCAAATTTCTCCAGGTCGGGTTTCCAACGGATGCAGGTATAGCCGGTCTTGAGAGAATATGCGCGAAGCGTCGGAGGTTCCATACGACGCATATTGTCGTACCAAGACTGACGATAGATTTTCCGTTGGATGGGATCGGCACACTCGACATGAAATTCGGTCGAAAACACATTGAGCAATTTGATTCCCAGACCGTTCCTTCCAGAGCTGAGTCTTGCCTCGGTATCATCGAGGTTGCTACCGGACAACAGATGACCAAAGATTAACTCTGGATTGTAAATTTTTTCTTCTACATGCATTTCGACGGGAATGTGCAGACCGTCGTTCCAGAGAGAGGTTTCCCCTGTAAGAGGATCGATCGTCACACGGATCTTGGAAGGGCGTAGACCGGCTTGACGTGAACGCCAGACATTATCGATGGAATTGGAAAGAGCCTCAATGAAAATGCGCAATAAGCCGTCCGAATAGACGACTGAACTTTTTTCTACGATACGATCCTTTTCTGCAATCCATTCGCGCATCTGGGCACGAGGTTTAAGTGATCCGATGTACATATCGGGTCTCTTGTGGATATGGGAAATGGGATCGAGTTTCTGATACTTGATCGTCTTACTCATTGTGTTTTCTTTCCTTTTTTGATAGAAACACAATGGTCGGGAGGAGGGGGAAATCATTTTTTTTTTCAGACACTAAAAGTTTTCCTCACCTTCAGGTATTAATGGTGGTGCCTGACTCACAGGGGGTGGAGCGATGCCTTGTAATACGGAAAGGGAATGGGAATGAAAGTAGGGAACAACTTGTTTTAGTCCGATTCGTGCTTGTTGTGCACGCTTTAGTCGTAGTCTTTTTGCGTGCTGTGCTTGTCTTTTTTTCTGTTGCTGATCAATGTTACGGGAAATTTGTTCAAGCATACGAACTAATTGTTGACGAGATTGTTGTGCTCTGCTTTGTCCAGAAGCAAAAACATGATTAATCAGTTGTTGTTTGTAATGCGGATCTATGCATTCTAATCGGGTAAAGTGACCTCCCTCGGACCCGTCTATTTGAATCCTCTCATGTAGTATAAGGACAGTTGGTAATGCAGGATCATAAGTTCGATCATTAATCTGGGGTGAACCTTCAGTAAACATGATATAATTTACGGGAATTTCCATAAAGCGAAGAAGACCGAGAAGCTGGGCTTCAACGGTTGCAGTATTTATATTAATTAATTTTTGAATCAATCTTTTCAATTCAGTATCATTATTCGATGGTAGAGGTAAATAATTACCATCAATGTCCACAAGTAAGTCATCAACAGGTAAATCTGCACGTCTTTGAAAATCTGCACGTCTTTTTACTGCATTAAAAATCTCTTGTCTTAATTGAGCAATACCATAATCTGTTTTTCCATAATTCAATAGACCCAAAAAATCACGATAGCTATTGAAAAAGCATAAACCATCCGGGTTGGTGGTGGCATAGATAAATTTTGTAGGATCAAATTTAAAAGTTGGACTCGGTTTTAATTTTACTCTTTGTAATATTTTTAATGCATCAGAGACTTTATTGACAAAAGGAACCACGTTCTTTTTAAATTCTTGATAAGCACATTCGATCCACCATGTGTTGAGAAATCGTTTTGGATTCTCTCGTAATTGATGAAAAAAATCCGGACAGATTGTTTCCAGTGTTCCAAAAAATCGGTGAAACGTTCCAAAACTATACTCTTCATCTATCGCGGCTGGTGCAGCATAAAAATGGTATAAATCACTCTCATCACCTTTAATACTAAAATACTCTACCATGAATCTCTTTTTAAAATCGTCAAATTCTTCAATGTCACCGCCACCACCACCGCCACCACCACCACCACCACCGCCACCACCACCGCCACCACCACCACCACCGCCACCACCACCACCGCCACCGCCACCGTGTTGTTCACTCAATTTGCGGTGAAAAAATTGAAGAGTCTTTTCCAATTGATTTTTTTCTTCAGCGTAGAGTATATATTGTTGAATTAAATAAATCCGAAAGTTATCATCTCGGACGACTCTCAAGATCAGTTTATACCTTTCTATCCTACTCTGAATTTGTTTGAAAAATGCATCTAATATTGCTTTTTGTTGTGGTGTTGGTGATGACCTACCATCTCTTAGAGATAGCCGTTGCAGTAGTTGCATTTGAACCTTTTTCGTTTTTCGAATAAACAAGAAAAAATTTTTTTATTCTATTCTTCTATTTTGGAAAAATAAAAATAGGCTGGTAGATGGTGGAATAAAGTGGATTTTTCAAAAATAAGGGGGGACGCCACGATCTGTGCAATGGCGCATTTCACATTTTGAGAATCCTTTCCCCATTGTTGTTCAAGATAAAGTCTGAGCTCGTTCTCCAAACCATGGAATCCTTGAAAACTCACGGGATGATGATGTTCTCCCTTTTTTTGTACGACAATACGGCATCGTTTCTTTTCTTCCTGTAGCAAACTCCTGCACCGGGAAAGGATGTTTTTGAGCGAAACATTGTCCATACCTTGACCTAAATCAAAATATTGAATGAGTCCTCGACACTTGATACAACGTGGGTGACTCTCCTCAAAATAATATTTCTGAAACAGCCACAAATAAAAACAACGCAAATGGAAAATATGCCCGCATGGATAGATGCGTAAAAGACGATTCGTCTTCCATTCGGACAGTGTCATGGTCTCATAACATACCAGACAATCCTCTTCTTCCCCTTCCTCTCTCATGCAAGAAGGAATCTTTTTTTCGTCCTCCCGGCGTCTGCACGTCAACCTCCACGTACACCATGAAATCCAATTTTTCATCCAGTAATTAAAAATTACGTTTTGTAAATATTACAGACGTAATTTTTTTTTTTTCAAAGATAAATATGGATGTGTTTAAAACCCTGATCTCCATTGCGATCATTGTGCTGCTATTCGGCGTCATGGTGTACGTCGTGGCGATACAGGTTCGCGAGTATTATCAGCAAACGGATCCCATGCTGAAGATCATCAAGGACACTCTCTCCCCGCTTCACGAGAAAGTCAAAGATCTGCAATTTTTCCAGGGCGACAAGAGCTACACCATCAACAAGAAGAAGATATATCTATGTCTCAAGGATGAAAATGAAGAATACTATGATTTCAATATGCTCTTGTATGTGGCGATCCACGAGCTCTCTCACGTCATGTGTGATGAGATTGGACATACTCCTAAATTCAATCAGATCTTTCACGATAATCTTATTCTCGCAGAAAACCTTGGTATCTACGATTCCACCAAACCCATTATTACCAACTATTGTGGACACACGTAACGTGATTTTTTTTTCTTTTCATTCTCGTACCCATACATTGGCGATCCATTTCTCACCACTCAAGACTTTAGTACCCGCGTGCAAAGACTTGGGATGAACAAAATGTCCAGACACATCCAGGTTGTGAAACATTAACGCCGATCCCTTATCAAGCTTGTATTTTACCTCCAAATGGGGGAAAACAGTCTCTCCCCCCATATATTCTTGAGGATGATTAAGATAGATGAGAAAAGTTCTTGTGCGAGCACGATTTCCATACCGTTCCATTTCCTTCTTACAACATTCCTTGGATAAAAGACACTGATCGAAATGCGGATCGAAATGCTCGCCTTCAAGATAATGAACCACCTGCACCGGTTCCAACGCTGTTTCCTCAACATTTAATACAAACGCGATGCGTTCTATCATCTTATCCAATGTGTCATCCATCCCTCGTGGGAGCCAACAAGTCTGACTCTTTCGAGAAGAATGCTTTTGAGAATCCGTGATGACCGAATCCATCATTCCCTTGTTTATGGTCAATTTTATCACATGATCACAATTCTCCGTTTCCAGAAAGCGATGATATATGGTCGGTGTCTTATACCCCAAATGAGAAGAGCACAACGTCAAATAATTTTCTCTTGGAAGTTTATTACTCTTATTAGCAGTAGTAGTAATAATGATGTCTCTTTTTCTTGTTTTCCAAATCTGGCAACGGATCCATACGCCATAAAAACCCACGGTCATTAGAAAAAGTAACAAAATTGTACAAAATACGACAACAAGAAAGATTGGCATGTTATGCTTTCCTCTTTTTTTTTTTAAATGAGGAAAAGAGGAAAACAAAAAACCAATTTTTATTTTCCTATTTTCCATTCACGATTTACTTACTCAAAGATGCGCTCCTGAATCTGCTCCTTCCATCCAATCAGCATCCTTACAAAGACATCAAAATCATCTTTCATGGTATCCCTCAACATTCCACTCATGATGATATTCCCGCTGTGAAACACGAGAAAGGTATTGTATTTTTTCTTCTGTTTCTTCTCCGTAGGAATCTCCATGAGCTGGCTTAATGGCGCCGTGCTCTGTTTCCATTCCAGCATCGACGACGATCCCGAGGCATCTTCACACATGAGAACGGGTACCTGAACATCCCACCATTTCCTGTTGAGCTCGTACTTGATATTCACACCCGTGTAGCCACAAGAGGTCTCCAGAAGACTATGATGTTCCGTGTATTTGTTCATGTATTCATCCAGCTTCTGACGATTAATCTTGAACCCGATCGAAAAATCAATATTGGTCATGACCGTCTGGAAAAACACCAAGATGCTCTGATTCTTATTCACCGTCACATGCTCTCGACAATGCGTCAACAGTTGCTCGATGAAATACGACACCACACGAGACGCTTGGTCCTCCGATTTACAACCCGTCATCTGAAATTTCCCATTCTTGGAAAGCTTGAAATTAATTGTCTTGGTACTATTGGGATCCACAGAACATATCACATTAATCGCATTCCGAAACGACTTTTTCTTCTTCCTCTTCTCCGGGAGTGCTACCCCGCGTCGATCCGCTCCATAATAAATCGTCCTCACCGCAATCTCACCCGGCTCCAACGTACTCGATATCTCCTCCTCTAAAGGAAAATGACGATAGACTCCCTCGATATCAACCATAATATTCGATACCGCAATCACCGTCTTGGTAGATACCTTGATCTCATCATAATTCAACATTCTGTCTGTAATGTGTTTCATTTAAAAGAATCTTTTCTTTAAATGGGTCCAAGAGACAAATCAATTTTAAAGACTTTGCGAGTCTTTTTTTTTTTAAATTTTGTATAGCAAACAAAAAAAACCTTTCCAATGTCTATTCCTCCGTTTCCTATTGATCCCAATATCGTTCCGTATACGGCACTCCCCATATACATTCCTTCTTATGATTGTGTATTTTTGCCTCCTACGTCGGGAACTATTCTCTGGTCCACGGCAGGTGCCAACCCTGGGCTTGTATACAATGAACGTGTCTGGATCATTCAAAACGTTGGTCAATTTACTCCGACTCCAGTAGTCTCCTCTTGTCACTCTCCTTGCCCTGCTCCTCCCCAGACGTACCGGATCGTCCATAATTTCAACAAAGTGCCCACCCCTCCTCATTTGCTTGTTCAATTCAGCGGGCCTCTAACCGGAACCTTCCAGTACCGGGGACAGACCTTGGATGCTTCCACGTACGTGACGTACACGTTCCTCAAAAAGGTGCTCACACTGATTGTTACTCCTCCAGACAACACGTCTTCTAAATTCTTTTTAAGTGTAAATATCCTGGATGTACCACCCGTCACTCCCTTACCCAAGTCCATCCGCTCCAATCTATCACTCCTTTCCGGCGTGGCTTTGGAAACCACCACTTCCTCAGGAACCGAGAACATTGTGCTCACCAACAACACCTCGCTCTTTTTCTATTATCTCTTTAGTCAGACTTCGGGTGGATGCTCGATCAGTGACACACTCGCCGCCAACAGCGATTTCTTCAACACGTATAACCAGATCCTCTTCCCCGGTCAATCCGTGACCGTTACCTGTACCGTCAATGTCGATCCCTATTACGGTTTCGTGACCTTCAACGCCTATCCCAGCTACAATGACGTAAGTATCGGTGTCTTTAACGGCCAGGTGCAATTCGAATACTCCGGCGGGGATCCCACCACCATGGCGCCCAACTATCTAAATGGCTATCTGAACAACAACTCCAACTGTCCACAGATTGGTACTCTGACCGGATCCAGCACGGGTTTCAATCCCTTCTTTTCTTGCAGCGCGGTCAACTCCTCCAACGTCCTCAACATCAACGCCAACACGGCGCCCTACAACATCGGTCTCTCAAGCGCCTACACCAATCAGCTCACCTGGACGAATGTGTGGGAGGTACCCAGCGCGCTCGCGACCACGCTGTCCACGGTCCCTGGACTAACCCTCTCGGAAGGCATCCTCAGCGCCAATGGATCTCCCATCGAGCTCCAGGGATGCTCGCTGTCTGGCAACGAATTCAACCAGGCACCTACCCTCTACGAGGGATTCAATTCGAACCAGCTGTCGGCTGTCGCCAATGTCAAGAGCGGGATCAACTGTATCCGTATCCCCGTCAACGCCGTCAACGTCATCGCCAATACGACCGACGGTAATACTTACGCTCCTTTGGATCTTGTGACCACTTCCATCATCAGCACGGTGACCGGAACCGCCATCCAGGCCTCGGCGAGCCAGTTGCAGCTGCTGGATACGATCATCTACAACGCGGTCCTCAGCGGTATTCCCTACATTGTCATCGATCTGCATTCTACGGATCCCATCTCGGATCTTAGCAACGCCGTGTACAGCTCGGGATACAATGGCGCGGGATGGCCCGGAGGAAGCTCTGGACAGGCCTACGGGGCGTACGGTGCTCAATCACCCATGGCCAGCAACCAGCTGGGTCTGGATTTCTGGACGCTTTTTTCGACCAAGTACGCGGGATTCACCAACATTATCTTTGAGGCCTTTAACGAGCCCCAGCTCATCCAATGCCCCAACTCGGCCAATATCTGTGAGCTCCTCTTCTGGTATTATTCGAGCTCCAGCCCGGTGACTCTTTCTCAGAATGTCTCGGGTGGAAGCTATCTATCCTCTACGATCAGTCAGACGGTCGCGGGATTCCAAGAAATCGTTTCCACCATCCAGGCCAACGCAAGCACCAACATCATTCTTATCAGTGGAACCGCGTTCAATGCCAATTATTATTTCCTGCAGAACAGTGATTACACCGAGTGGCTTATCTGGCTAACGACCACCCCTAACGTCGCCATCGGCTATCACTTCTACGCGCAACAAAGCACCTACAACGGCGCCGATGCTCCCGGTTACCTCGGTATTCCCGTCTCCACTTCCTCGGGCGCCGTTTCCCTCTACACTCCTCCCTTTGATGCCTCCTCGACCTCCACGTATGCCCCCTTCGGCTCACCCCTCGTAGTCAGCAGTAGCACGACCAGCGCTCTGGGATGGATCGATGCCTTCCAATTCCTGATGGACGCGCCCTACAACATGTGCCTGATTTCTACCGAGTCGGGGACCAATTTTAATATTAGCGCGAACTATGGCGGAGATTACTTGGCCTATGTATACCAGTACAGTGAGACCTTCTCGACAGGACAAATCCATATCCTTCCGTGGGCATTCTACGCCAACACTCTGTGCTATCCGTCCCTGATCGAGAACTTTTACTACTGGAACAATTCTTCGTCTTCCTCCTGTGCGATCGCCGCCGACCCTACACAGGTGGCGTCCAACCTCATCGGTACCGCCACCACTACTACAGAAGGCTCCTGCACTGCCACCACGGCATCGCCCACAGCCAACGGCACCTTTCCCGGATACGGAGTCTACTGGAGCAACCCTTCCTCCTATCCTAATTAAATTTGAATTTTTTTTGTGAAATTAACAGCCATAGCAACTGCATGCATAACTGCACTGTTGGGGATTGCAATTATTGACATACTGGACCAGATCATAGACCACACCAATGGGGAGCTTTGCGATCACTGATTGTGGAAGGGTCTCGCATGGATCTACCGTCCGTTGGATGGATCCCTTGAAGGTATAGAGACCCGTTATTTTATTGAACAGAGCGATGCCCCAGAAGCTTCCCGATGTGAATCCCACATAATTATAACTGAATACAACGGTGGTTTCGACATTCGAGGAAGGGGTGGCATTAATATACATCCTATTGATACGAGAAATGGAAAAGATCTTTTTCCAGTACTGATAATAGGATTGGTAGAGAGAGAAAAAGGCGCAACGGGTGATTGCCTTGCATATATCGATGGGGATATTAGGAAGAGGGACAGGCGCGCAGGGATCGCAACTACAACTACAATCGTTTTGATATCCTACACACATTTTAAAATCGTTTCGTCTATAGGTTAGCAAGAAAATAAATGACTCAAAGAGGGAAAAAAGAATAAGCGCGTAAATTTTTTTTTTTTTGCGTGGTCAAATAAAATAAAGTAAAATAATGATGACCCGTACTTCTATTACGGCCACGGTGATCTCCGTGATCTACGGCCTTCTCCTGATTTTTTATCTATTTGGGAAAAATCCCTCGGTCGACATGATTGTCTTTTTCGTCAGCGTCCTCTTTATCATCTCGGTATTTATGAATTTCAATCGCGTAACTCCTGAATCATTTTATTTCGAAGTGTCTCCCCAACGCAAGAAATGTCTCGAGGAACAAGTGAGTCTAAACCCAAAAACACTGGGTCCACGCTCCTGTGCCTGCTGTCCAAAAGGGACCGTCGGTGGATACCCTCCGCATTATTCCCAATGGCTACAACCACAAAAAGGCAGCGGTTCTTGGAGTCGCACCGATAATTGGACGACAAGCCCCGCCGCCGTACGAGATAGTCCCACCCCTACCGCACTGGTAGGTCAGTCCTGAAATGCAATCAGAGGGGACTGCTGTAGAGCTGTGCCATGACCGAGGAAAGCGTGATAGAGGCAAAAATGATGATGATGGCATTGACAATCATGGAAGTGATGGCAAACGCGCAAGATATCTTGCCAGAGAGGCACAGTATCATGGAAAGTAAAAAATGCACAGCTGCGAATACAATAATGACAATGAGATTGATTTCCTGTTGTGTCTTGAGGCTAATCATTTCTTTGGTTTTTTTCTCTATGAGAGAAAAAAAAATTAATGTTTTTTTTAATACCATTCCCCCCCACCCGGGCCAATGATAACAAACTCTACACCGGAAACATGAAAAAATAGAATGGTTCACTGGTTCAGGGATTTAAAGCCATGCCACGATGGGTTTAAAATAAAATGCCAGAGATTCTTTTTTGTCTGAATCAGAAGACGAACATGTTCAAGGTCCTTATGTATGTTTCTCATCTCTTGGAAGAAAGCGATACGCTTCACAGCCGGATCGTGTACCAGTTTCTTGATAAGAAGAATCGGTCGTACCGTTCCAATAACGTAGACTCGTTCGAGAACATTGTTTATATTTTAAATCCTTTTTCGGGATCACAAGACGTGAGTTTTCGAGAGCACACCATCACCGTAAATCCCATTCTTTTGGATGAGTCCAAGTTGTATGCCTATATTGACAAGGATGTGTATGAAACGGCGTTTCGTCTTTCTCTGACGGGATCTTCTCAGGAGATTTTGGAAGAATTTGTCAAGGAAGCGTTTGCTTATGCGCACAAGTTTGCGGATCCGGATGAGAATGCCAAGACGATTTTTGTCTATCAATACAACGAGATGAGTGAAGGGTGGGACAAGTACAGCGAGGTCAGCAAGAGAAGCATCGATACGATTTATCTTCCACTGGAACAGAGTCGCAAGGTTTTGGAGGACGTCCGGCATTTCTTATCTGCGGAAACGAGAAAGAACTATGAGACCTTTGGCATCCCGTATCACAAGACCTATTGCTTTTATGGTCCTCCGGGTAGTGGAAAGACGAGTCTGATTCATGCGGTGTGTTCCAGCATCCAGAAACATATCTGTGTATACCGTTTTGGGCCTCAGACCAAAGACCAGGATGTGGCTCTGGCGCTCAAATGGATGCCGAAGAATTCGGTGTTTGTGCTGGAAGATATTGATTGCATTATGACGAATCGAGATAATGTCAAGGGCAGTATCACTTTTAGTGGTTTGCTGAATATGATGGATGGTCTTTCCATGATTGATTGTCTGGTCACGTTCATCACGACCAATCATTTCCTGGATTTGGACCGGGCCGTGAAACGTCCAGGGAGGATTGATTATATCTTGGAATTTACACATATGAACAAGGAACAGATTTACAAGATGCTCGAGGTATTTTATCCGGCCGAGAAGGAAGATTTTGACGCCATTTACAAGGAGCTCAAGAATCACAAGATGACGGTCTCGCATATGCAAAAATTCTTGTTTTCTCTGTACCCCGGGGGAGGCGTGCGTGCGCGTCTCGCTTCTTTTGTCGAAGAGTTTCTGAAATATTACATTGTAGAAGAAAGCAAGATGTATGCATGAAAGTGTTGTTAAGTGTTAAAAATAAATTCAAGTTTAAAAAAAAAAGTTGTAATGTTAAAATGAATCGGCGTGAACGAATCTTGACAACGACGACCGAGAATGACCCTTTCTTTTTTTTAACCTCGGACAGTATTTTATTTACAACCAATGTAGGTGGTCCCCCCTCTTCCTCCGATCCATCGAATGTCTTTTCCAGCATCTTTTCCAATATTTTTAATAATATTATCGAAGTGGATCGATTCAACGAGGCGGTACAAAATAGCATGGAAACGTACAACGAGGAGCTTTTTAAAAAGGTAGATGATCACACGATTGATTTACCCATTGTGCAATCCATTCCTTCTTCTTCGAGGGTTTCTGCTTGTTTTATTTGTACCGCCGAGCTTGATCCGGTAGCGGACGAGGACCTATTCGAGACAACCGACAAAAAGAATGGCTTTTATGAGCTACCCTGTCATCATGTCTATCACGCCTCCTGTCTGCAGGAGGCCGTGGCGCATCAGCATTACAAGTGTTGTTTGTGTCAAGAAAAGATCCCTCTCGTGTCCAAGGAAGAAAAACCCTGCACGGCAACCATCAAAGAAGAGGAATACAACCAGAATGGACACCGTATTACTATTTCGTCTTCATTTCTTGATTATCCGGATTAGTGGCAAGATCATTTATTTCGACGATTTTTTTATTAAAATTCTAATAATAGAATCCAATCTAACAATAGTATGTCTATTCCTCCATTTCCTATTGATCCATCGATCGTTCCTTATACAGCCCTCCCTATTTATATTCCTTCTTTCGATTGTGCTTTTTTACCTCCGTCATCCGGTACTATTCTCTGGTCCACGGCCGGCGCCAATCCTGGGTTTGTTTATAACAATCGCATTTGGACCATACAAAATGAAGGAAAATTTAATCCAACTCTCCCTTCTTGCAATTCTTCATGCCCTGTTCCTCGTCAGACCTATACGATTGTTCATAATTTCAACAGAGTTCCTACTCCTCCCCATCTGCTTGTCCAGTTTAGTGGCCCTCTTACTGGAACATTCCAGTATCGGGGACAGACGCTCGACGCTTCCAATTACATCACCTATACGTTTGCTAAAAAAATCCTCATTCTGAAAGTGACCCCGCCTGATAATACGTCCTCCAAATTCTTTTTGAGTATCAATATTATCGATGCACTTCCCCCGACCCCGATACCCAGGTCCATCCGCTCCCAACTCTCTCTCCTGTCTGGTGCTGTTGACACTTCTACTGCCATCACCACCAGGGAGACTTCTTCTTCTTCCTCGGGAACCGTCGATATCGTGCTCACCAATAATACCTCCCTTTTCTTTTATTATCTCTTTAGTCAAACCTCGGGTGGATGCTCCATCAGCAACACGCTCGCCGCCAACAGTAATTTCTTCAATACCTACAATCAGATCCTCTTCCCGGGTCAATCCGTGACAGTCACCTGTATCGCTAACGTGGATCCCTACTACGGTTTTGTCACCTTCAATGCCTATCCCAGCTACAATGACGTGAGCATCGGTGTCTTCGCCGGTCAGGTACAATTCGAATACTCCGGCGGTGATCCCACTACCATGGCTCCCAATTATCTGAATGGCTATCTGAACAACAATTCTAACTGTCCACAAATTGGTACCCTTACTGGAACCAGCACGGGATTTAATCCTTATTTCTCTTGCAGCGCGGTCAACTCCTCCAACGTCCTCCAAATCAATCCCACTTCGGGCACATTCAACATCGGTCTCTCCAGCGCCTATGCCAATCAGCTCACATGGTCCAATGTCTGGCAGGTGCCCAGCGCGCTCGCTCAGGCGCTGTCTGCCGTGCCCGGTCTTACTCTTTCCGGAGGCATTCTTTACGCGAATGGATCCCCGATCCAACTCCAGGGATGTTCCTTATCCGGTAATGAATTTAACCAGGCACCCACCCTTTATGAGGGATTCAATTCCAGCCAGCTTCAGGCCGTATACAATAGCAAGAGTGGAATCAACTGTGTCCGCATCCCCGTCAACGCCATCAACGTCGTCGCCAGTACCACCTCAGGAGTCAGTTACTCTCCGCTCGATCTGGTCACCACCAGCTATACCAGCACCGTTACAGGAAACGCCATCCAGGCCTCGGCGAGCCAGCTTCAGCTTCTTGATACTGTCATCTATAATGCTATTTTGATAGGAATCCCCTACATCATCATCGATCTGCATTCTACAGATCCTATCTCGGATCTTAGTAACGCCGTATACAGCTCCGGATACAATGGAGCCGGATGGCCTGGAGGAACCTCCGGACAAGCCTATGGTGCCTACGGAGCCCAATCACCCATGGCCAGCTATCAGCTGGGCCTGGATTTCTGGACCTTAATCGCCAACAAATACGCCGGATACACAAATATCATCTTCGAGGCCTTCAATGAACCTCAACTGATCCAATGTCCCAATTCGGCTGATATCTGTGAGCTCGAATACTGGTACAATTCCAGTTCGAGCCCCGTCACCCTGTCCCAAAATGTACAAGGATCAGGAAGTTATCTGCCCTCCACCGTTTCACAAACCGTGGCTGGATTTCAACAAATAGTTGCCACTATCCAGACAGCAACCTCCAATAACATCATTCTCATCAGCGGAACAGCCTTCAATGCCAACTTTTATTTCCTCCAAAACAGTCTTTATTCCTCTTGGTTAACATGGCTCACCACCACCCCTAATCTCGCCATCGGCTATCACTTCTATGCCGAGCAGGGGACCTATGCAGGAAACACCGCACCCGGTTACCTCGGCGTGCCCGTCTCCACCTCTTCGGGAGCCGTCGACCTGTACACACCGCCTTTCCCAACGGATCCCATCACGTATGCCCCCTTCGGCTCTCCTTTGGTGGTCAGCAGCGCAACCACCAGTGCCCTGGGATGGATCAATGCCTTTCAATTCCTCATGGAATCTCCCTACAATCTCTGTCTCATCTCCACAGAATCTGGAACCAATACGAATATAAGCGCTCTTTACGGTGGCGATTATCTCGCCTATATTTATCAGTACAGTCAGACCTTTTCCACCGGACAGATCCATATCCTTCCATGGGCATTTTATGCCAATACCCTTTGCTATCCATCTCTTCTGGAAAACTTTTATTACTGGAATACTTCCCCTTCCTCTACTTGTACCATAGCCTCTGATCCCACCAATGTTTCTTCCAATCTTGTAGGAACTGCCACGACCACTACGAGCTCCTGTACCGCGACTGCGTTCTCTCCTACCGCCAATGGCACCTTCCCTGGTTATGGTGTCTACTGGGCGAATCCTTCTTCTTACCCCAATTAACATGCTTAAAAAAATATTTTTTTTGTTCCAAAAGACAAGAAAATGAAACTCTTTTTATGGTGGTGGATTGCTGTAATAGCAACAACAAGCGTAAGCGTCTCGGCCTACCACAATCTGATTCTTATCGGCATGCCTGATTCGGGCAAGTCCTTTCTGGGAAAACATCTTGCGACGGCACTGAAAATCCCGTATTACGATGTCGATGAAATCCATCCCTTGCTCCAAGTGCAAAAATCCACTAAACAAGATTGGCACCGATTCCGAAAAACCGAGTGGGAGATTATGAATCAATTGTTGTCCAAGAAAGAAACCAAGATCATCAGCACAGGAGGCGGATGCATCGAGTATCCCTGCACCTATCAACGACTGTTGAATCGGGTACAAGACCAAGATACCGTCGTGCATATTATACGGGATAATTCCGTGAAACCTCGAGACAGCCCCAAGAACCTACCCGATGACAATCGCGCGCGACTTTGGGAAAAACGCGGGAAATATTATTTCATGCTATCAGATACTGATTACTGGAATCGGGAGACCTCGACTACCGATGATTTTGTGAATTGGTGGCGTTCGTACGCTTCTTCTGATTCGTAATTTATTTATTTTTTTTCCAAAAAATAAATCATGAAGAACGAGCCTTCTTCTCTCCAAGAATGTCTGGACAATATACGTCATCAGTACAAGCTTTCGGTCCCGGTTTTTCAAGAGCTCATCGAAACCGTCAAGCAAAACAATCAATGCAAACTATGCCATTCTTTTCTCTCTTCTTCTTCTTCAGACAAAATCCAACTAAAGTGTCATGATCGACATGTTTTTCATAAATCCTGTCTTTTCCCTCTTCTCGTGGAAAAAGGTGATTGTCCCGTATGCCATGATCCCGTACTCTCCAGTGCTCATCGCTCCTTGCAGGTTCTGACCTCTTCCCCTACAGGCGTGTTTGCCCTTATGGAGACACCCGTCCCCCCCGCTATAGTTCATTATGCCACGAATACCACGCTTTATCGATATCATTCCGAGGGAACGGATGATTTTGGATGGGGGTGTGCTTGGCGTTCTATTCAAACTTGTCTCAGCCATTACGGGATCACGATTACGATGGCTGATCTATATCACCGCTTTGGACGAGAAGAATCCCTGATTCCTCTATATCGTCAAATCTATCCCAATCATCCCTGGACACTGGGTTCTTCCTACGCGGATCCACGAGGATGGGCCGATCCTATCATCGGTCAATTGATTCTGCATGGGATGGGAATCCGATCCGATCTCTTTTTTGTCAATGGTCGACTTCGATCCACAGAAGATTATTCATGGTGTCCCATTCTTAACTTTCGTCTTTTACAACAACGCCTATTACAGCATTTCCAAACCCACAAAAGTCCCGTCATGATCGATGATGATCTTTATACCATGACCATCCTTGGTATCGGCGTCCACGATGGTCTAACGTCTCTATGGATCGGAGATCCCCATGTCATGCGAAAGATCACTATTCCTTCCATCGGTATTTATGTCGTTATCCTCGATGAACAAGGAAATTTTCTGGACACATCGCTGACCCCGGCCCAAAAGAAACAAATGTTTAGTCAAGGCTCCTACGGTATTCATTTTGCTCGCAAGCGATGGATGATTCTCTTTCCTACGGCCCGTTTTCGTGATCCGGTCGACGATCTGGACCCTCTCCTTCACCTGTCCACTCTTTTGTCGTGAAATTACCAATTCTTATCGGCATGCAAAGTCTTTTTGAATCAGCAAAAATTCAAAAAGATTAGCAACGCTCATATAGTTTTAATGGATTTTTTAAAAACAAGATCATAAAAAGGCATTTTACAAAGGAAGCGTGAGTTCTCCGGATTGCAACAGACTTGTGATCGCTTCATGCAGACTTTGGACATCACCCAACGCGTTGTGATGATTCTGAATCGTTTTGCCAACTGCATACTTGTAAAGTTCATCCAAACGTGGACTTTTGAACCCGTTTCGGGACAGAATTCCCACAATGGGTGCAGTCTTTTTCATCGTGCAAATTGTCTTTATGCCTGTCAACGCATCGACCACATTGGTTTTTCCTATACGATGAAATTCGCTTTTCAAGATCGTAATGTCAAAAAGAGCATTATGCGCCAAAAGATGAGAAGCGCGCGCCATCATACTGACCAACACATCACCAATTTCTGACATTGGAATTCCTCTCTCCTCCGAAATCGCATTTGTGATGCAATGAAATTCCGATTTGGGGATGTGAAAACCATCACGACGAACCACCATATCTTTTTCGTCTATTTTTTTCATGTTCTTGTCACAGAGCAACAATCCCACTTGCACCACACGAGATGAATCATAACAAGACGATTTTGTGTACGGATAGTATTCATCCCATCCCTTGCGTGTCGGCAAGCCCGTGGTTTCAATATCCAAGAACAAATACATTTCTTTTTTGTAAGTGAGTGAAAACCATATAAAAAAAAAAAGGCCTTCAGTTTTTTAAGGATTTCAATTGTTGCAATACAATATAAATCCAAATAGAAGAATGTTTTTTTGGAGGAACACACTTTTCAGAACTGGGCGTGTTCCGTGGAATCCGTCATTGCCCGTGTCGTCTTTCGTCCCAGCATCTCCGAGATGGCATCAAAATAATGCGTCCCCACCTCCTGTTGGTGTCGCACCGCCGTATAACCTTCCTCCACACGATTCATCTCTCTCTGTTGGATATCCGAATACGCCTGCATACCACTTTCTCGATACTGAGATGCCATCTCAAAACACGCAAGATTGGTCGCATGGAATCCCGCCAGCGTAATAAACTGGAATCGATAACCCATCTTGCCCAATTCGTTTTGAAATTCTTGCAATTTTTGATCATCAAGATGCGCCTTCCAATGAAAACTCGGAGAACAATTGTACGCCAGAGGATAATCGGGATATTTCTTGTGGATGGCCTCGGCAAATCGGCGCGCCATGTCCAGATCCGGTGTCGAGGTCTCAAACCACACCAGATCCGCGTATTCGGCATACAAGAGTCCACGGGCAATACACGCCTCGATCCCGTTCCTAAAACGATAATAACCCTCCGGGGATCGCGGTTCTTCCAGAAGAAGAAAAGAAGCATCCGTTTCCTCATCCACGTCGCTGGAAATCCATTTCGCAGCCTCGGCATCCGTTCGTGCAATGATCACAAAATCGGGACAATTTTCTACCCTCGAGGCCAGGCGCGCAGCGCGCAATGTCTGGACAAATTGAGACGCAGGAATCAACACTTTGCCTCCCAGATGACCACATTTCTTTTCCGCGGCCACCTGATCCTCAAAATGGATCGCCGCTGCACCCGCTTCGATCATCTTACGTGTCAATTCAAAGACATTCAAGACACCGCCAAACCCCGCCTCGCCATCCGCAACCAGAGGCACGAGATAATCGATGGTGCTCGATGACCCGCTCAGCGTCTGAATCTTGTCCGCACGCAACAACGAGTGGACGATATTGTACACCACTTTCGGCACAGAATCGACGGGATAGAGTGACTGATCGGGATAGGTTTCCCCACTTGTATTGGCACAGGCGGCAACCTGCCACCCGCTCACATAGATACAGCGTAATCCTGCCTTGACATATTGCACGGCCTGCTGACCGTTGTAGGCACCCAGTGTTCTCAGGGGTGACTCGCGAAGCATCATCGTGCGCAGTTTTTGAGAGGTGAGTTTGGAATAGGTATGCTCCACCACCAGAGAGCCTTGTAGATGCTGAATATCATGGTCGTTCTCCATTCTAATGCTTGTTTTTTTTAGAATAGAGTATTGTGATTTTAAATTAATCAACCCCAAAAAAGCCTTGCACTAAAAGATGTCATATTTTCTCTCGCCTAATTTATAAGGGTAATAGTATTACTTCAGATGATTGGAAACGGCTATCAAGGAATCGTCTACGAGAAGAATTGAAAAGCCGTCAAGACGAGCAATTCTAATAACAAATCAGAAACCTATAAAGAATATTGCATCAAATCAATCAACGGCTTCCAAGACATTCAAATATAATCCAGGTATTTGAATATAGAGATGGATATTATTCAATGGAATATCTGAAAGATTATATTCCTCTCACCACCAATAACTTGAATTCTCTGTCGGCGAAGGAAAAATGGAGAATATACGAGATCGTAGCAAGTACCATCTACGATTTACACTATGTAAAGTTCACCCACGGTGATATTCACATCAGTCGTAATATTATGTATCATCCTCTTTCTAAAAAAGTCAAGGTCATCGACTTTGGATATTCTCAATGTCTCGATCATACTAATTCATCCGATACTAAGAATGCGATTCAAAAAGACTTTAAAAGTCTCGAAAGACTCTACAAGAAATTTTTCAATGGATCATGAAACCCACCTCAATTTGCCTGGTGCCTGTTGTACACCATTCTACAAAATGTGATTCATCGAGAAGGACGGGTAATTTTCAGAAATTCAATAAAAAAGCTTTTTTGATTATCGTCAGCTCATAAGAAATGTGTACATCTTTGGAAAAAGCTACGATTTCGATCTCAAGAAATATATATGAAATAAAAATTTTAATTTTGGTAACAAGAAAATTAAATAATGAATTCGAATCACAACATGAAGGATTTTGCCTCTTCTTGTGGGCAATGTCAAAATGGCGGTGCTTGTACTGCTTGTACTGTATGTAATGGATGCCTGAACAATGGTCCCGGTACTTCGTATGACGCGAACGAGGATTGTAGCTTTTTGAACTGGTATTTCAATTACGGCCCCGCTGCCATCCAGATCCAGGACCAGACCGTGCAACCTACAAGTGTCGCCAAATGCATCAATCCCGTCTATTCACTCATCAATTACACTGTGACGATCGATGCTGGAATCAATAATCGAGGGACGATCGATTTTTATCAGACAACCATTACGAATTCCTTTAATGGTGACCGTGTATGGAATTTTACGATTTCGGGGTCCATCACCACACCGAAACTTGAAATTACGTATCAATTTGACCCCAATTGCTTTGTTCCCAACGGCGTAGATCAACTTCTTTTAAGCCAGATTAATTTTAACAGCACAATCACCGGAGATCCAAATCCTTTGACGGGAAATTTGGTGATTAATAATTTCATTCTGGGTCTTTCTGGTCTTCAATCCGGCTCAGGTGATACTCAAGGTAGTTATTATCCCGTCTCGTATTCATGGAATCCTTCCACGGCTACATTTTTATTGGATATTAATATCAGTGGAGGTGTGGTATGGGATGGATTTCCTAACGCTCCCCAACAACCGGTTGGCACCTGTACCTTTAAACCCGGAAAAACAAATTCTTTTTATGCAGCGCTTACGATTCTGGATGGACCAACCAGTGTTACAGCTGGTCAACTCGAAACTAAAGTTTTTGTTCCTGGTTAACGAAATCAAGATTGGCAACTCCCTGCTCGAGTACACCGTATTTAGCGAGAAAGTCAGGAAACGTGGGTTGAAAGATAATAAAGTAAATAGGTGTTATCCAGATGATAAGACCGTCTTTATCAAAGATAGGTGTCTGAGGGAGCGGTTCTTGGGTAAATTGGCTTCTAACGGACAGGAAAAGAAAGGTTTCTATCTGATTGATGAATTGCGAAGCTTCTATGATCGTAGAAAAATTATTGGGATCATTGATACTGACGAATCCAAACAAATAATAGTTACCGGCACTAATGGAACCACAAAGAATGACAAAATATTGGGATAGCGGTGTAAACAATTCCGATTCTCTGATTGAATTTACAGTGGATTGATATTGCAATTCCCTTAACGGCGTGACCTCGGCCACCAGGCCCGAAACGGGTCGTACTGAATAAGCATGTAAAGAACCCACCACGATTAGATTCTGACCTTTGTTGGGATCATAATTAATATAGTAAGCCGGATTCAGATAATAGAACTCAACGTCATTGAAATAAAATATGGGCTTGTCGTCGACCTTTCCAATGACGGTGCTGGTACAGTAATCATAAAAAATGCGTTCAAAATTATAGGTTCCGATCTTGGGATCTGCGTATGCTGTTTGAGTCAAACACAAGCGATAAATTCGGACGGGTTCGGGTGTGGTATTGATGGGAATGAAAAGATTAAAAGAGACCAAGAAACGATCCCAAAGAATGTATTGAATAGAGGGCAAATTCGCAATGGCATTCGTAAACACCTTGGTCGGAATTAGCTTGTTAATATTGGGAACTTTCCATCGCTGATCGAGCCTTTTTGATTTGGTCGAATACATGTTTTTGATACGGAATTGGACTCCCGTGACCTGGTATTGATTGATTACCTTATCCAGACTCGTCAGTGTATCCCCCAACCCCATATTTACTGAATAAAAGTTGATGGTGGATGTCGCCCTCACGATATCCATCAGCAGATAGCGTAGCCTCTTGTCCGTTTCGTACGGATTGAATCGAAAGACATCCATCATCACATAGTTATGATCAGCGGTCGAATCCTCGATGGAGGCGAGAGGATTGTCGTACATCCGGATCAGATTGTACAGATACAGGATGGGATCCGTAGGAACATCAAAAGTATAAGGATTAGGAATCGATGACAAACTGGTCATTGGGTTTCTATCTTTTCGCGTGAAAAATAAATTTATGTTTTTTTTCTTTTTCCTTTCAAGAAGTAGAAGACGAGAGAGAGAAAAAAAAATAATGTCGCTCTGTACTCCCAACGCTTATACCACAATCTGTACCTCTACGATATATACCATGGTCTCTGGTCTGGAGACGCTGAAATTGCCCGTATACCAAGATATCATCGTGGATGCTTCAGTCCCCGACGCAGTGCCGTCGCTGTTCACGATCTATCCTCTGAAATACGCCTCGGCCTCCTACATGATTGTCCAATCGGACACTTTGGGTAATCTGTTTTTCTGGTCGGTCAACATGAATTCCACCAACGTCCTCACGGCACAGTACAATACGTTCAACGTCATTCCCGCGCTGATTGTGAATTACAGAGGTATCGTCACACTCAAATACAAGGACAAGACCTTTAAATTCTTTTACAGCGTGCCTTTCCTTGATCAGCTGGTGAATACAAAGGCCAAGATCCAGAATCTCTTTAATGAGGATATCAAGGCCTATGTTTTATATGACAAGATTGTGTTTTGCTACGTGCGCGTGGCGGGGGATTCCTATTATCGTTTTGTTTATGCGGGTCTATTGGCCGAGCAGATCGGAGATGATGGAGTGACCTCGAGCATGATGGTTCAAAACAAGACCGATTTTGATTACAGTAATGGAACACTCGTCGGCATGATCGACAAGAAACCCTTTATGTTGTATAACAAGTACGGTCTTCAGACCCTGAATTTGTATCCTTTCACGAATTATCTCTTTTCCGTGACGAGTCTTCAACAGAATCTTTTGGTGATTGGTGGGATCAATAACTATTTCCTTTTTCCCGAGGGTTCCACCAAGCCGGCGCTGTGGCGGGTGAATTTTGCCTTTGAGCTCCAATATCAGGCACCATACATCCAGACGGACAATCTTTGGGGATATAAACCGCTGATTAACCTGATCACGATCCCCAACTCGTGCCAATTCGAGCCACCCTACACCGGTCCTACCTACATCATGGCCTTTAACAGCGCGATGATGCCAACCTATGCTTTCCTTGGCACGACGAATTTTAATAATACGGATAATACCATTATCACCTTCAAGAGGGATATCGTGTACTCTTTTGATCCTACCCTGCCCTGGATCGTGTACCCGGCCAATGGTCCCCTACCGCCTCCATCTCCTGTGTGCCCTGGGTGCGAATCCGCGACGAATGATTATCTGTATTATCTGTATGATGGGACGACGGTGACGATCTACCAGCCGACGTTTGCCAACTTTATTCTGGCCTATGATGCGGCCATTTCCATCCAGGACCTGTTGTTTTCTACGGAGAGAAATCAGCAATTTATTCGTGTGACGCCGGGATTGTATTCACAGAATATGAATAATGGGGAAGATATGTACCGGGATAAAAATTATTATTTTTTGACGCAACAACAGACGCAACAACAGACGCAACAACTGTTGCAACAACAGGCGTTCGGTTACGGTGGTATCCAAAGGATACAATGATCATTTAGTAAATGATTGTAGAAAGTAATCTACAAGCTGAAGACTTCCTTCTATGTAGCAAAAATCGAAAGACTGATTAGAGTTTATCCAGTGCGTGTTAGAAGATAAATATAAATTTCTTTGAATGAGTTCTAACTGATTATCATTATTACATAGCGAGAGCGTGGGAATTTGTAACAATTCCTCTGGATAAATATAAAGTATAAATTGATTTACATCATATAAAACAAAATACTCCATCACCCATTCCGACAATTCTTTCCACATCCATAATTCATAAACGAGTCCGTTACGTATATAAGCAGGCATTGTTTTTTGAAAAAATGCATATTTTTTGGAATCACGAATAGAGAGCCGTATAAGATTTGGAGTTAAATAGGAAATCTTTCCCACTTCAAACCAATAATCATTTTTGTTTACTTCAATATGTTTCTTTGTAAATAAATATAAACGCATTTGATGAATTGGTTGTAGTGGAGGTGGAGAGGCTAACCACTCATTTTTAGCGGTAGCTAAATAGAGATGTTGATATTTTATTTGAAAAGCATCACTACATTGTTTTGATTGACAATCACGACGATATAATAAGAGATGAGAGTCAGTCATTTTTTGTGCATAATATCCATCCAACAAGATATTGCATCGTGATGAGCACTCTATCAATTCTTGTATGGATTGCGAAGAAAAGCCTTTCTGAAGTTTTTGTATTAAGAACGAATAATTGATAGAAACCCACATTGGCTGTGGGATAATAGCTGATAAAATATTAAAAACGGCATATGCCACTGGACATTCTAATTCAAAAATCCACGGACTTTGGACTATTTTTTCTAATTGCTTTTTTTCAATCTCATTATATCCATATTTTTTAAGAAATTGGTTGAATGATGTTTTGGATATATTCACATCCGATAGAAAACGCACCTTTGTTGTGATGGATACGAGATCCATACAATGATTAATCCCAAAATAATCGCAGATATTATCCATGACACGAGACAAGAGAGAAGAATCTTGATCGACAAATACGTGCGGTTCATGGTCAAGAATTTCAGATTGAATATTAAATTCATCGATTAAGGATTGACAAAAAGGCATTGTATTTAATTCTGTCCGATAAGCGGTAGAATCAATATTACCTGTCGTAGAACATAAAGTATGCGTAGTACTTTTTACATTATTTTCATCGACGATAAGAATAGAATCGTTAGGATATTTTTTTTCAAGTCGATGGGCAAGATATGATCCCGTAATACCTGATCCTATTATTACATGATCGAATGAGGTCGATACATTCCATACATTCCATGAAGGTAGGGTTTGTTCTTCTCTCTTTTGTAAAGGCATATCATAGAGATATCGATGAGTATCCAGTATCTCCTTTGTTACAGTGTTGCGCAGAAAACGTGCTTTTATGCTGTTAAGCAAGGAATGATGTACAAGACGCGTAGTGCAGAATTCCTTGAAAGAAATGTAGAAAAAGCCATTTATCCCCCCCTCTACACCTTGGGAATTTATACATATTACCTTTTTCAAAACAGCATCGATTCCAACGATGACAATCGCATGACTAAATGGTTTTAGGGGGGAGAGATAATCCGTGCAAAGAAAACCATCTTTGTCAACATATTGTGTCTTATAACGGAATATACTGCACAATATCAACATATTATCCAGAAGTCCATTCGAAATACATGACATATCTTCTTTCCACTCTATCCGTTTTATGATCATATCCCATGGATTATTCTTAGCAAAAGTAAAACAGTCGTCAGGTGGTCTTTGTAAAAGATGAGCATCTTTATCAATACTCCACATCCTTTCTGGAATCATCCCATATTTTTCAATGGCTTCAAAAAGAACATCAAATCTGCATCCATTATCGAGTTGAGTAGTTCCCATGATATTGCGCGTATTATAATATAAAAAAAGAGAAGAGCATAAGAAGGGAGGAAAATTTTGTTTTTTTATGCTCAGGAAAAAAATCATTACTATCGCATTCGCTGCGCATGAATGAAAATCGTTTTGATTGATCACAAAATCAACCATGGTTGAAAAATCGACAGATAAGATTGGCAATAATTTCATTTTATTCTTTACGAGAAATTTTTGTAAAAAATTGGTCAAGATCTTTAATTAATGAAGGAGGCGCAGCGCTATCGCTTGTGTAAAGGTAAAGCCTACGTTTCTTTTGTCGTAAGTCATTTACAAAAAATCCATTTTGATATTTTTGCAAGATTCCACTGGCGGAGGTTATCTTTGATTTCAAGAAAGGAAGAACCGTTTTGAATAATTTATAATTTTGAAGAGATTGAATGTACGCGGTAGAAAATCGGGCTGTACCTGCAACAGTTCCGTTTTTTTTATCAAAGATGGTCAACCATAGATTATCGTTCGAAAACATTTGATTTTTATTGATTACGTATTCTGATGATGCATCGTAATATTGGCAAACATATCGATCTGAATCATTGTTTGATATCCATTGTAATCGTACAAACGAAGTACCATTTTGTACAAATGATGCACAATGTGTCTTTTGGGATTTAGGGTATCGAGGAAGAAATCGAGAAACACACCAGTCATCAAAATTATATTCAAAAACGTCCAGGCTTTTGGCTGTCATTTTCGGAAATAATATTACAATTACCCATATCAATAAAATAATATTAAAAATTATTAGAATAGAAAAATACCACATTTTATTTTTCTATTCTAATAATTTTTTTATTTTATCTATTTTTTATTTTTTCGTCAAGGAAGATTGTTGTTTTAAAAAATTTGTATATTCTTGAGGTTCTGATGATTTTTGGGTGTATATATAAATTTTGCGTATTTCGCCTCTATAATCAATGATAATATTGGCATTTTGGTACTTGTTTAAGATCCCGCTTGCAGCCGAAATCTTAGATTTGGCAAATTTTACATTTAGTCCTGGATTCGACTGAACATTTTTATCTTTACTAAAATCTCTATAGGCAATTGAATAACGCAGTGTTCCAACCACTTGTTGAATTTCCTGATCAAAAATGGTAATCCACATATTTTTGAAAGAATAAATATATTCACTTCCATCCAAATAATCATTTCCAAGTATATAATAAAATGAAAAATACTTGTCTGGCATATTTTTCCAATTCAATCGACAAAATTCTACGCCGTTGAATATTTTTGGAGAGCAACTGGCACGATTTTTGTACGCTGGAACAAGAACCGCTGGACAAATTTCATTCACGTGATATTCAAAAATTTCTGATCCGTTCAAATCTTCTTTCGAGGACAGATCTTGATTTGGATTTTTAAGTAAATGGATAACAATGATAATCAAGAGGATGATGAGGACCGAGAAAACGATACAAAAGCTTATCGTAAAATCCATATTAACGGAAATAATTTTATTGATGGATAGAAAAAAAAATTAACAATATTTCTGTACAGAGGCATTGTCCATCCATGTCTATTGGTGAATTGAAATGTTTTGTTTTCTAATCCTCTTCTTTTTCCTTCACCACTGGTCCCTGGATACCTGGCGGTAGAAAATCCTCATGATACAGATAAATCTTTCGCTTTTTGTTTGTAAAATCGATAAACACATTGGCGCCCTCATAATTCGCCAGTAAACCGCTCGCCGCCGACACTCGTGTCATCGTATTTTTGACTCCCGCTTTCGAATAATCATTCTTCAGGGACTCTTTCCAGCATGTCGAATACCTCGCACTTCCCACCGTCGTGTTCTTGTCCGTATCATAAATCGTAATCCAATAATTCTGGGGTAGATACGCCATTTTATTGTACACAAACGTGTTCCCCTGGATATAATAATGACAGAAATAATGATTTCCGTTGGGATTGCTCAGCCACTCGAGACGCGTGAACTGTGAACCATTCCATGTATGCGGATCACAATTTTGTGACAGCTGTTTAGCATCCAACGTGGTACTCGTACAAAGCGAATTAAACTCGTATTCAAAAATCTCGTGACCTCGTTGAATCGGTGTCGGTACCAGGAATTTAAACTTAAACCCCATAAAGAGGAAAAAGGCCAGCACCAGCACATACAACAAGACGATTAAAATAAGAAGCAAGGTGTACATTAGAGGAAAAATGTTTTTTTCTTTCCAGCAGAAAAAAAAAAAGTTTTTTTGGGGTATGTCTGTTCATCAAATCAAACCAGCAAATCATAGTTCCGAATTGAACGCAAAACAAGTAGCAACCTTTTTTTTCCAGAATGGATTTTCAAAAAAAAAAAATAGATAATAAAAATAACATAAGGAAAGAATGAATCCTTTGATTGAGGCCATCAAAAGTAGAGATAAAGAAAAAATATCCAATCTTTTGGATCATGGCGGTGACGTATATTTATCCATTCCGGATACCGAAGGAAATGGACCTCTTTTTTATGCATTGGGTAATGTAGAGATTCTTCAAATGATTCTATCGCATCCTAAAGCAATGGAAAGCATTAATGATTGTCCTCTATTGGAAAAGGATGTACAGAATTTGTCTAATCAAAAAACAGTGGATCAAATAGCGGAAATTTTGTATCATCACGGAGTTTTCCTTCACCAAGACTACATCTATAATGGTATACCTATAAATAAAATCTTTCATTCAGAGTTAAAAAAACGGCAATCCCTACTAAAAGTTCCTCCACCTGTTTATGACGACAATTATGCCAGAATATTATGGACTTGTCTGGAAAAATATATCCCTCCTACCTTGCTCCAAAAATTCAAAGAATTGAATGATTATGATTATAAGATCTATTCGATATTATATTTCAAGGAAATGGGGGTAGACCCCTGGACTTATTCTGATGGACTCAATAAACTCGTAACTATGATCCTCAATATTGAAAACAGTGGAATCCAAATTGACAAGCTTCGTAAACGTTTTAGACCACACGGATTTTTAGAAATGATAAAATTAATACCATATCCGTCCGGATACGTAAAAGGGAAATGTTGGCTCACTTCTTCTCACACGAAATATTGGCTCAATTCTTCTTACACGATACATGGATTATTTAAAAATAATCAGTTTGTTGCAGGTGAATTAAATATTTGGGATAACGATCAAAAAAATTCATCCATATTATGGGGAAATTTCTCTGAAACCCCCTCCCATGGCGAGCCTCTACCGAAGAAATTTATGGGCGTTCAAATAACATTTAAAAATGGACATAAACTAATGAGTTATGGTAAACATGAAAAAGATGAATCTGCATATGTACTCCATGATGATAAAGGGTTTTTTATAGATTATCAACGCTTTACCATATCCAGAGGAACGTTTGATCATCTTGGATTAAAGTCCGGTTTTGAAGAACATTACGATTATAATTGGAAACTCAAGTGGAGATACGATGGAACCTTTACCTCTGAAATGATCCTTAACGGCACTAAAACGACAGGAAATAAAATTGAGTATTTTAAAGACGGAGTGTTGACTGTTGCGACTCCTTCTCCACTCCCACCACCCCGTACTATAATAGTAGAGCAAAACGCGTCCTTCGATTTTCATGTAGACAAACTTCCTTCTGCATTGCCCGATCAATGGCTATCACGCATTCGTAATAAGCTTCAAAAATTATTTTCAAAAAGAGATTCTTCTTTTTCCTATCGATTTTTTCTATGGATAGAAACATCGGAACCTCCCACCATCGAACAAGCAACTTCCAGCACGGTGACGGTCGAGATCCAGATAGGTCTTTCCAACATCATGGTCACGGTCCGTGGACCAAAAGAATATATAGACGAACACAGAGTGTATTTGAGAACCATGATGGAGCAAGATATACCCCAATTAATAATAGAAAATCTTCCTCTATTAGATAAAGTACCACCTAAGAAAACAACAGCAATCAAGGTGGCATCAAAAGTAGCTACGACTAACGTGTTTAATCAAGTTTCCTTTCAAGAAGAAAAACGTCGAAAGGCATTACAACAGATCAATAAAAAACGTCGAAATACCTTATTGATTGGACAACAAAAAACCAAATATAAAACCGCATTATTGGCCAATTATCGAGGCACGGTAGGAAAAACAACCATCTCCGATTCTATTCGAGCCTCTCTTCAAACCCTTTTTAATCAGACAAGGAGGAATATTCCCTATAGAAGGCAATTTATGCGTCGTCTTTACCAGGACGAGATTCATCAAAAACAATTACTGGAAATCCTCTTGCGCCTTCTCAAATCATACGAAAACGATCATAGGAATATCGTCAAAAGGATCCGAGATAATTTGTCCGTTATGGAGGCTAAAACGCTTCGTAAGGGTAATGTCTTACCTGTTATTATTAAATCATTATTTGATGAACCAGCACTGAAAGAAATGGTGTTAATCTATGATCCCAAAAAAACAGAAACCTTGATCGATCTGATTCATACCATGGTACCTGATGAATTAAAATTAGGAGATGATCTTGGAAAAATGATCAAGGATGGGAAAGGAATCGATAAATTAATACCTCTGGTAGACGATTTAGTATCTACTATTATTGCTAATATCGCTTCTCGTCTTCCTATGGATATTCTTGGGTTAGCTACACCTCCACCACCACCACCACTACCACCACCAGAAGAACAGGAGGAAGATGTGACCATGTATGAGCCGCCACAAGCACAAGCACAAGCACCACCACCGCAACAAAAACAACAAAAACAACAAAAACAACAAAAACAACCTCTGCCCGTGGAAGCTTGTTCTTGGAATATATCATGGCTCGATATACGTGTTAACCAACAACTTCTTCAAAGCAATATTAAGCTCCTGGATCAAATCGCCTTTAATTCTGACTTTATTTTATTACAAGAAACTCCCTTTGATCCGCACGAATATACATTTTTCGATGAACAACTACGACAATCTACGTTTTTAGATATCAATAATTTTCACCGAGCAGTCGTCCAACCGTATCTGAACATTCCTGGAATGAAAAACCAGCTTCATGGAATGATGATCATGGTCAATCGTCATAAATGGGACGTGGTCCAGAGAAAGAGGCCTGTGACCCATTTACTCGAGCCACTTTCCTCTAAAGACGATCCATCCATGTCTATCCGCACCCCAGAGGGGGCGATTGTGTCCTCTATGCCTCCAATGCTCTTCTGCACGGAACCAGAGATCGATGCGGAGCAAGATCTCAACCGTCAAGCCGTGTGGTATTCTCCAGATCCCATGAAAGATGAACATCATGAACCTCATTTGTTCGCCAAGCTAAGCACACTCTCCGGTCTTTTTCGAAGCCAAAGTGATCCTTCTTTTTATATGATTGTCATGAATATTCATGTCCGAAGGATTGGATATGACGAACGATACCGTGAACGACTGTTGAGAGACATTAATAAACAGATCCAATTGTATAAAGAGTATTTGGAAAAAATAAAGGGTTCTACTTTTAGTATCCTGATAGGAGGAGATTTTAATCGGTCGGATCATTATATCATTGCTCATATCTTAAATTACATCCCCGCGCTTCGTGACGGTCATGTGATCATGAACCCCGTACCGAGAGTGAAACCCTCTATTGATGCCTTTATCATTCCTGATCATGTTCCATTCAAGATAGGATACATTGAACCATCGTGGCAACAATCCCAACGCCAACTCATAGAACTAACAGGTGGTGGTATAAAATCAATATTTCCACAGGGAGGCCATACCCCGTTTTTAATTCTATTGAATATTCCAATGAAAATGTAGTTTCTTTTTTTTATAAAATTATAAAAAAATCGATAAAAATCACAACATGTCACAGCCCTAATTATGATCCTGTGGTCCACGCAAATACTTGTCCTTCCATCCCCCACGCGTATCCGCCGGCCCCCACAGCCTCGTGAAATAATCCATAAACTCATTCTTGTCCGGGCACTGTCCATTTGGACAGCTCTCCCGGTACCACTCTCGAAACGACGAATACATATCAAAACTGTTACACGTCTTGCCCTCCCGCTCCTCAATCCATTCATCCATGAATTGCTTGAAGACATCATTCTTCTTCTTGTAGTTGGCCGTCGCCATCGTCACCTTCATCGGCTCCTTCTTCGTCTTTGGCTTTGTCTTGAGACGATGCAACAAATACCATGCCAAGGGTTCCAGCATCCTCGGGATCTTGTCCTTGAACTGCTCGTCCTTGGGAAACCGTTTTTGTTCCAACTGTTCCTCGTACGACTCGGGCGCATCGCTTGTAAACGTCGATTCAAACGGAATCAGCTTGATACGATTCCATGTCGCCTTGTCACTGTACGTGATCTTAGGCGGTTCATTACAGATTAGAATAATCTTGAACATGGGCGTGATCTCCTGTCCCTCCTTGTACAACCCACGCGCAAAAAACGTATCGTTCCCCGACAGCTCCTTGAGAAGACCAATATTGATGGTATCCTTCTTATCCGGCTCCTGCAACATCGCCATACGCACACCATTCCCCGCTCTCACCAACTCGGGACACGCGGCGCTCGACTGTGTCCTCTTCCCCGTGATCAGCGCGGTCGGTAGCTTGACATTGTAAGGACCCAGCATCTGCTCAAAGATCATCTGGGTAATCGATTTGCCATTGTCTCCCTCCCCCGTCCAAATCTGGACAATCTTGTTGAAATTACCACCGATAAACACATCCGAAGCCGAGTCCAGGAAATACTCCCTCACCTCCCGATCAGGAAAAATCTTTTCAAAAAAGGCAAAGATCTCCTTGACCTCGCGAGAATCCTCCGTGTAACGATCCGCCCAATAATTGATGCTCATCTTCAGAGAGATAAAGTCATCGGGACGACCTTCCCTAAAAATATGCTCCTTGATGTTATACACGCCATTATTAAATGCGATAAGATATGGATTCGAATCCAATTTCTTCTGAAAGGCCTCGCTCAGAAAAATCTCAGCGGCCTCCTTCATCACATTGGTCTTGAAAGGATTCGATTTCAGATTGCGGATCTGTCTCTTGATCATCTTCTTCTGATCCTCCAAGCGTTTCTTCTCCTCCCTGGCATCCGTCTCCTCACACTCAATTACCCTCAACCGACTTTGAGTAAGCCTCTCCGTCGACATACGCTCGTAATCCATCACCAGCTCTTTAGAAATCTTGGCGCTCAGTGAATGACCCCCATCAATCTGTTCCCAGATGTGATTCTTAAACTCGTACCACTGCTTGAATCGGAGAGACGCACATACGAATTCGCTCTCGTATCGCTGGAACAACACCATCGCCAGATCGTGATGCGTCCCCTCCAATTTCAGCGACTTGTCCAGAAGAGGAAAAGTATGTTCTGCGAGCGCCGTCTGGTAACGCGCGGGCGTATCTCTCTTGGCGATATACTTGAGTGAACCAATGGTCAGATCCTTCTTGAACATACGATCCCATTCGTAATGACACACTCGCTCGTCAAATTTCTCGGAACGTCTGGAAAAATCCAGCCACCGATCCAATCCGTCCTGTCCACCCTGAAAGATGTTGTACAGGATCCATCCGATCTGCATCCAATCGTTTCGATCATCCGCACGTTCGTCAAGGATACATGCCATCATATCATCGACGAGCTTGGTCGTGGCCTCGAAATCCTCGGGATAAACAATCTTTTTCATCTTGAGCATGTCCGCCGTCTTTTGGGGAGACGATGCCGTCGGCATCGGTACTAAATCATTCTTAATATCATAAACGTACTCGTCGCGATGACGTACCACGATACTCAGAATCTGAGGCAAGAATCGATCCATATTGTCGGGATCCACCACGATCCTTTCCTTATTATGGGAATCATACAAACGATAATCACTCAAGGTACTCTGCCAGTCATCGATCTTGCGTGCCTCCTGATCAAACGCGCATGTCACCGTGTATGCCTCGCTTCCCTCTTTCCTGGATCCATACAATAGCCACGCATTGCGCACATAGGCCTCATCAATGTAATTATCGGCGTTGGTAACGGAAGGGAGCTCTTCGACGCGCAATTTTTTTAGTTCCAGACGGATCCGTGGGATCAGCTCGTTCTGATGAACCACCTTGTTCATGAATAGAAAGGGGAAATGCAGATGAAATCCATTCTTCATGTACGTCTTCCCACGCGTTGCGGGGCAATAATATGGTCTCTTCTCCAGGAGGAGACAAATTAGATGCGATTCCTCGAGATCGTGAAGGATCTCACGCAACACTTTTTGATAGACACGGATAAGGATCGATACGTGTTCCATCGAATAAAATAATCGCCATCCAGACGGATCGTGCACGTCCTGAAAAAACTGAAGCCCCGAGGTCGCTTCCTTCTTCAAATCCACATCGACCAGTACGGGAAGTATACTATCATTAGAAAATTCTCCTAATCCTTTAGGACCGTCAAACGCGGTGTAGAGATCCCAGAAAGTTTGCATTTCCTCATCCCTCAGCATGTAATTTGCCTTGGGGGAGAACAGAGAGACGTGCGAACCACGTTTATCGATGCGATGAGAATTAAGAAAGGAATGAAGAGGGCTCATTTTTTTTAATCTCGTCTCTAAAAAAAAAAAATTTCCCAAATCAATTTTTTTTATTTTTTACCCACTATCCCTTACCTTATCTTTCTTATTTAATCAACAGAATGTATCGCAATCGCAACAACAACAAGACCAAGACCGCTTTGGCGGGGGCCAAGACGAAGACGACGGTGAATGACGAAGATCTCGCCGAGGCACGAATGCAGGAAGCCCGAGAATGGCTTGCTCGACATCCCGATCTGCACGCCATCACCACGGCGACGACCGCTGTGACGGCGGGGACCGCCTCTCTTTATTATAGGAAATTTATAGACGTGATGCTTCAGGAGCCCGTCCTCGTTGCGTCCACCTCCTGCTTCCGTGTCTACGACCATCTACGCGCCAAAGAGGAACTGCTGGCCGATTGTGTTCCCTACCACGTCATGCCTCTCATTGGACATATACCGCATCATCTCTGGATGGGACTCGTTCCGATCAACATCCATCTCGCTTGGCTCCGGGATACCGATTTCTCCGACGCCTCGATTGCTTCTTTTCTTCGGGCGCACGAGCTTCGGCCTATGGAATGCATCCTTCAAGATCCTACTCTTTCTCCCGACAAGAAAGAGGTCGCGGTGAAAAAAATGTGGGAATGGCTGGCGTCTCAGCCACGCATGCCGAGGGCCTGTCGCTTTTTGGGTATCCAGGATTTTCTCCGTATCCAAGAACGCAAGAACAAGATCCATTGGATGGGTTTCATGGAAGTTCTCCACAAGTACGAATATCCTGATCGCAAGCATGTAATGTTGCTGGATCTTTTGGGAAAGAATGTCCTCCCACAGGCACCATCTAATGCCACGCGCAAGCAACGTATCACCACCACCACAACCCGGGATCCTCGCTTTCTCAACATGGATCGTCATCTTCCCCTTCTCTCTTCCGTCTTTCGTCCCTGGATTTCCTGGGATTTTCATACCATGCTCCTCCAACCCGTGGGTCAAGGAAAAGGACGTGTATCTCCGTGTCTTGGAAAACAGTGTATGAAGGGATGGTTCCAGCCTACCATGCGTTTTCATCAGGCCTATTTGGAGGGCGGTGGCGGTACCCAGACCGGTGATGTGTACGAATGTGCCGTGACCAAGGAACGATTCCGCATCCTTTACGGGGCCTCCTCTTCCTCCTGGCATCTCCAGAACGAGCGTATCATGGCGAGAGAAAAACAATGGTCGTCTCGATCCAGGCTGGTCCTTCCCGTTGCCCGTCTTCAGAAACACCTGTGCATGCACCATCTCTCCGATCCCGTGAGTCTATTAGCGCGTTCCGTTCATCAGGGTATTTCTGTTCACGTTTCATTATCGGTCGTCGAAGAAATGGTCGTCGAGGCCTCTTGTTCTTCTGCCGACCATCGAGTCGCCGATGTCTTGTCTCGTTTGTACCACGTCTATGGACGCCTCTGTCCCAAGGAACCCCTTGCGCCCTATCATACTTCGCTCATCACCAAGATGCAAACTCTCCTACATTGCGATGCGCGACTCTTGACGACGCCCATGGGATTTCTTTTCCCGGAATTTTTCTCCTATTCCGAAGAAGAAAGGGCAATGCTGGACGAGGTGTGGACCAAGGCCTCGGAAAGGTTTGTTTCGAGAATGCTCGTCACCCTCATGGGTCGTGACAGCGGGTTTTCTATCATGACGACACCAACGCCATCAACACCACACCGCTTACCAAAACCTCTTTCCTCTCCTCTTGCGACACAAATCGTCTACAGCCAGGCTTCCGAAGAGCATCTCACGATCAAACCCGAGATCCTGGATCTTTTGGAAGAAGAAGAACTCGCTCACCTCGATGTGGACGCGATCCGCACCGGTTGTCGATTGTCTATCACCACAACCAGTTCGACCCAAGCGACCACTACTACACCCATCACACACGTCATGGAATCCCAGCGGTTGCAGATTGAAGATATTGAGGCCTTTATCCTCGATTTAGAGATGGGTAAAAAGATGGAAGTCATCGATACCGATATGGATATTGGTATCGAGAATGATGGTGCACAGGAGCAGGAGGAAGCAGAAATAAGGGATGAAGAGGTGGAAGACGAAGATGGGTTTGACGAGGTGGAAGTGGATGTAGAAGAGTTTTATGGCGGAGGAGAAGAAGAAGACGAGGCATGAGATTTTCATCATTTCTTACTACGTTTTTTTGATCCTTTACGTTTACCTCGTTTTTTATTTTGAAATGTTGAACTATAAAGAAAATTTTCCAATTCTGAGCGAATTTCTTCATCAGGAATGTTTTGCGCCGTTATGAAAGGTTCCAATTGCTGGAACGACATTCTTCCCTTCTTGTGTTCTTCCATGATAAGATGATTCCATATAAAAGAGCGATTATCTTCATCAGGAATGTTTTGCGCCGTCATAAAAGGTATTGATTCCTCGAACGACATTCTTCCCTTGTTGTATTCTTCCTTGAGAAGATCACTCCATAAAAAAGAGCGCCTAAATTCATTAGGAATGTTTTGCACCGTTATGAAACGTAATAATTGCTGGAATTTTCTTCCCTTGTTGTATTCTTCCCAGATAAGATCTCTCCATAATCCGGTGCGATCAAAAGGAATGTTTTGTGCCGTGATAAAAGGTATTAATTCCTGGATCGTTCTTCCCTTCTTGTATTCTTCCCTAATAAGTTCTTCCCATGAGGAGTATTTTTCCTCTCTAATAAGTTTTTGATATTCTTTTATTCTTTGCTCCCATCGTTTTGCTATTTGATCCGTGATTTGTGCTGACGGCAAATCTATTCCAACCAAGTATTTTTTTGCATCGGGAATGGATAAATATCGTGATATTTCACGATTTAAGGCATTCGGTAATATACTACGCTGTTTACGCCTTCGAATCACAATGTTGGATAGACAATAGATCAAGGCATCGGGTACCAAATCCATTTGAGGAGCAAGCAATAAACGCAATTGGTCTTGAAGGATTTGAATGTGTGTTCTTGTGAGTGGGACATCGCTTCGGATCGGTGGCATGAGTAATTCTACGATCTGATTCACAATCGTTGTTGTCATCTTTCTTCTTCAAAAAACTATTATTTTTTTTGGGAGAAGAAGATGACGAGGCATGAGATTTTCATCATTTCTTTTTAAGAAAATTTTCCAATTCTGAGCGAATATCTTCATCAGGAATGTTTTGCGCCGTTATGAAAGGTTTCAATTGCTGGAACGACATTCTTCTCTTAAAGAGTATATCAAAAAACGGTCTCTCCTTATTGTATTCTTCCATTATAAGATATTTCCATAAATGAGAGCGATTTCGTTCATGAGGTATGTTTTGCGCCGTTATAAAAGGTATTAATTCTTTGAACGACATTCTTCCCTTCTTGTGCTCTTCTTTGATAAGATAACTCCATGAAATAGAGCGGTTCAATTCAGAAGGAATGTTTTGCGCCGTTATAAAAGGTATTAATTCCTTGAACGACATTTTTTCCTTGTTGTATTCTTCCTTGATAAGGTAATACCATAAGTCAGAGCGATAAGATTCATTAGAAATGTTTTGCGTTATAAAAGATATTGATTCCTCGAAGGAAATTCTTCCCTTCTTGTATTCTTCCTTGATAAAATATTGCCATGAACGATAACGATCATGTTTATTAGGAATATTTTGGGCCGTTATAAAAGGTTTTAATTGTTGCAATACAATTACTCCTATTGTACCTAAATGTGTCCTCCTATTGTATTCTTCCTCGATAAGATTTTCCCATAATTCACCCCTAATTTTTTGAGAATAAATGTTTCGCGCCGTTATAAAAGGTTTTAATTCGTCGAGCGACATTCTTCCCTTCTTGTGTTCTTCCCTGATAAGATTACTCCATATAGAGTCTTCGAAAGAGATTACGAAAGATCTATCGATAAAGCTCAAGTTTTGCGCCGTTATATAAGGTATTAATTCTTTGAACGACATTTTTCCCTCCTTGTGTTGTTTCATGATAAGATCTGCAAATAATTCAGAGCGATCTTTTTGATGAGTAATGTTTTGCGTTATATAAGGTATTAATTCTTTGAACGACATTCTTCCCTTATTGTATTCTTCTGTGATAAGATATCTCAATAATTTAAAACGATTATATTCAGAAGGAATGTTTTGCGCCGTGATAAAAGGTATTAATTCTTGGATCGTTCTTCCCTTCTTACATTCTTCCCTAATAAGTTCTTCCCACGAGGAGTATTTTTCCTCTCTAATAAGTTTTTGATATTCTTTTATTCTTTGCTCCCATCGTTTTCCTATCTGATCCGTGATTTGTGCTGACGGCAAATCTATTCCAACCAAGTATTTTTTTGCATCGGGAATGGATAAATATCGTGATATTTCACGATTTAAGGCATTCGGTAATATACTACGCTGTTTACGCCTTCGAATCACAATGTTGGATAGACAATAGATCAAGGCATCGGGTACCAAATCCATTTGAGGAGCAAGCAATAAACGCAATTGGTCTTGAAGGATTTGAATGTGTGTTCTTGTGAGTGGGACATCGCTTCTGATCGGTGGCATGAGTAATTCTACGATCTGATTCACAATCGTTGTTGTCATCTTTCTTCTTCAAAAGACTTTTTTTTTTGGAGAAGAAAGAAGACGAGGCATGAGATTTTCATCATTTCTTTTTATCCTTGGACAATTCTTTTGCGCGTTTTTCGATCATTCTATCGACCTCGCCTACAAAATCCAGTGGATGATTTTTTTTTAATTTGTTGGCGATGGTTCTTGTGATTGCAATCTCTTTTTTCGTCGTGGTTTCTGCCAACACGTATCCCACAATTAAATAGAGCAATGTGTTTTGGATTCCCGTGTTCAATGGTAATACATCAAACATGTTGGAAAGTGCAATGATCCCCTCCTTTTTTTGTGACAAGCTGTCCCCCTTTATTTTAAAATAATAATAGGTTGTGATTAAATTAATAGACAACACTATAAGAAGTTGGTCCTCTTCATTATTCACAAAATTTTCTCGCATCATGATGATGTCCAAGAGCCTAAAAATGTATAACGTGCCAACAAGAAAGCTGTCCAGATAATCTTCCTCTTTCAAGCTTATCATTTCAGGATGACTCAAAAAGTCGGATTCCAAAAAAATGCGAATCACATCCGCACACAACAACTTTTTCTTTTTCTTATCCGAAATTAAGAGGAATATATTAATCCAGCATTCCGGATGATAAGGGATAAGATGTCTAAGATTCGGAGGGATCTCACGAATGATAGGATCCGTGATCAGATCACGGATGAGTGTTCTCAAATCACGACCTCCTTCCCCTTGTGCACTTGTTTTTGCAATACCACTTTGAACCGCAGTCATGGATAAATTACGAATGATTGGATTATAGACTATATCTGAGTCGTCGTCGTCATGATCCTTCACAGCAGATAACATCGTGGGGGTGATCATCTTTTCTTTTTTTTCATTTAAACATGAAAAAAATATTTTTTTTCAAAGAGCAATCGATGCCTGTTCATGGCGGTGGCGAAAGAGTAGTCGCATCCAGTAATCCAGTTTGAGACGTTCCCATTGATAAGAATCCCATTTATTCACAATCATCTGGAATTGTTCCTCCAGCCATTCTTTAGAAAGGATCGACCAATCCTTGACGACGAGTACTGGTAAGCCTTCATACACGCGATTTACCCCCGTGTCTCCAATAATAGGAATTCTTCCCAGCATCAGAATTTCCCATGTTCGATGTGTGTCCAGGCCGTAACCCGGGGGAGAGATCATAAAGGCATAATACCGCATCTCTTTCCAAAAATCCTCGCGTTTTTGTTTGGGAAGAAATCGTATCATTTCTTTTTTTTGTTCCAGGATTTCCAGGATTGGTTTTCTTCGTTGCTCACGGAGCGCCGGGAGACCGTACGTCGTATGCTGGAAATTCACCAGAGCCATATTGGAAATGGTTTTCTGGATGGGAATCATCATTTTCTTGATCTGAAGCAGTTGTCTCTCCTGTTCCACGTTATTCATCCTGGTTCCCCATATCTTATGATCCCGGAAAGCGAGGGTATGATAATCGAGGCCCAGTGGTAAATGAGAGATTTTGGAAGAAAACGAATTTCCGGTATAATTCTGAGCGTACCAGTGCAATAGCTTGGGATGCTGGATGTATTCATGAAAATTCTTGATGTCTTCGGGAACGCTGAGCACGTCATGTCCCGAAACCAACACAAAGGGCTTCTTGAACGAAGAGGCGTTTTTCTGGAAAAAGGAAGGGATGTCCGATGTCTTGACATAAATGGTCTCCCCGGAAACATTGTTGTAATCAAACTGATAAGAAAATTCCTTGTCGACAAAGGGTGGTTGATGTACCGACATGGCAATACCATGAGAATAAACCATCTGACATTGCATTTTTATTTTCATCTGGGAAAGAAAAAGAAAAAATAAAAATCAAGCAACTCTCATGGCACTAATTCTTGCACCTTTGTATTCTGGATTCGTTCCACCACTATAACCCACAGTCGTATTCAAATAAATGGTGGTGGCGGTAGTAAATTGAAGATATTGGATCATTTGAGGGGAGACATAGGTATAACCATTTCCAAAAGATATTTCAAAAGGTGAATTGGCCACATACGTATAAGGCAATGTTGAGGAAATGGTATTTGCCGTAATATCAAATCCAATCCTTATCCCTCCAGTCGTAGTCCCTGCTGAATTTCCAGTAAACACTTGTCCCCACACAATCCAGGTTCCTGCCGGGATTTCGAGAGAAGCATTATTGGTTGTATAAGGAGAGGTGCCCCAAACAATTTCGGTCGAATTGGAAGTGGAGACGATGTATCCTAATTGATTGGAGGAAGGCGCCGTAGTATTATTTGAAGTGATGGGTGCATTCAGAGTGAGGGAATTCGTAACAGATAAAGTTCCAATAGATACCGTATCCGTGACCACCATGCTCGTTGCATTCAGGCTTGCCCCTGTAATACTTCCCGTCACATTGAGATTGCCTTGGACGGTAGCACCCCCGCTCGTTACATTTAGAGTGCCTACGGAAGCCGTATCCGTGACCACCATGCTCGTCGCATTCAGGCTTGCTCCTTGGATATTACCCGTGACATTCAGATTTCCTACGATGGTCGTATCACCCAGTACATCCACCACCGCATTGTTCGAGTACGTGACATTGACAGAACTCCCTCCTACCTTGGTCAGTGCAGAGGAATAGAGACTGATCCCATCCTCGGTAAAGAGTAAGAGACTCACCGAGGTGACACTGGACCATGTAAGTGTCCCCGTGTAATTGATCTTGGAAAAGCTCAAGGTGCCTGTCGAAGAAATGTAATTGCCCATGGCAAAGATAGAATTGCCATTATTGATCGCGGGTATCGTGATGGCGACCACCATGACCAGGGAATCCGCCGTCGCCTCGGTAACCTCCAGAATCGTTACCGAGATAACCGATGCCTTGGTGATGATCGAGACCTTGTTATAGGCACTAATATCATATGTGTTTTGAGTGTATTTGGAACTCTGGTACGTGCTGTACTTGGTAATTTGATAAGGATTAGGAGCTTTGACATTAGAAATCCGTATGACGTCCAGAGACATTGTTGTTCCTCTTCTATTTTTTATTTCTCTCGAGAGAAAAAAAAATTAAGATTGCTAAACAAACTCTCAATAACAAGAGATGAGATTCCATTCGTCTTCGCCGATCCTGAATTTGGTCTGTGGATCCTTCTTGACATAAAACCATAGCTTTTTAATCTTGGCCCACTCCCGATCGATATATTCTCTACGTGTATCGTATCGTGCAAGGTCTTCCGAGGAAAGTGTCACACATCTCGATTCCAGGTCATCGTAAATCTCATCGGGAAGACGGAAAAGCACCGTGGCATCCGTCCATCGCAAGAAACCCTTGACGTCCTTTTGATGGATAATTTCCAACACATCCTCGTAAAGATGCGAATTCAGATGGTACAATAATACGCTCTCAAAGAGACAGACACGTTTATGTCGATAAATGAATCGATTCATCTTGTTGCGGATGAGAAAGACCGTAATGATCTCATCCTTGATACGGTCACAAAAACAAAGCTCTCCTTCAATCACACGCGAATTCCGGATAATGCGCAGGGGATCAAAATGAATCTTCATTCCAAAATTCATCGAATCACGCAACACATAATCCATCTTGTCCATATCCAACCCCGATTCCTTATTATTAATAATCGCGTGATACCAACAATCGGAAGATACTGTACCCGACACCATCTTCTCTATAAATTGAATCTCGTCAGATGTAATAGGGATCTGGTATCGAACAATAAGATCGGAGAGGACATCGATACCACGGGTCTCATGATCTTCCCATCCGCTTTCCACGCCCCGCATCTCTAAGAAATAATCAAACAAGTGAGAAAAGGGACCATGACCAATATCGTGAACAAGTCCGGAAATACAGATGAGCTCTTGAAGACGCTCGTCACAACCCTGAGCAAGCTCGGGTTGTTTCTTGAGAAGATGATCCAACAACGTCCTCGTGATGCCGTACACACCGATAGAATGCTCGAATCGACTGGTATTTGCACCCGGAAAGACTTTGTAGGACATGCCCGTCTGCTTGATGTAATGAAGCCTCTGGAAATGAGGGGTATCAATGATTTGAAGCGCCAAATCGCTCACTTCGATATCCCCCCATAGATTACAATGAATGATTTTCATAATTGTATACCTTCAAACGAAAACTCTTGGAAAGGATTTGTCTTCATTTTTTTATTCTTCTTTTTTTGTGTCGGTAGGCCTTCGAATTGCTTATAATATTCCTGGACCAACGGATTTGCCTGAATCTTGGTCACATCAAGGTTCCTTAAGAAAACTCCCTGAAGAGTACGAATTCGAGATAGGGCCACATACACCTGACCGTATTCAAAGATTTGGTTTCCCAGATCCATATCCGCGGTGTCCAGGTTGCATCCCTGGACTTTATGGATGGACAAGGCCCATGCAAGACGCAGTGGCACGTATTGAAATACCACTTTGAAATTTTCGTCTTTTTCTTCCTCCGCATTGGAAATTTCCATCGGATGAATCTCCAGGGGAGGGACCATGGGCCTATTTACAAAACGCACCAGGGGAATCTTCTTATCGCTGTCCGTGAAGCCCGTAATCACGCCCTGTGATCCGTTGACGAGACCTTGTTCAAGACTCAGATTGTAGGTGAGCATCACCTGAGCACCAATGGCGAGACGTAATGGTTCTTCATTGACACCAAGCCTGGAACGCCACATCTTGATTTGTTCGTCGCTGACTTCTCGACCGCGATGAATGACTACAGATGGAAACTCATGGATTGTAGATCCTAATCGATCCAATTCAAAATCATTCATAAAATCCACTTTTCGATTCACGGGAAAGAGCGTCGTCATGGACGTGGATTGCGTCGTCGTTTGGGTTTGGGTCCGAGAACGCAACAAATCAATATCGTCCGAAATCAGTGTCCCACGACGCACATTCTGAAGCACATTGTACCATTCCATATCATTCTTCTGGCGATACACCGTCTTGAGCTCGACCACATCCTTGATTCCTTCACGATAAACAGCACTCTCAAAAAGAAATTTGGGATCGTCGACGGGCGGTAGTTGAAAGAAATCACCCACGAGAATGATCTGGAGACCGCCAAAGAATGTTTGCGGAGATCGACGCAACCGTCTTCCCAAAGCTTCCAATTTTTCGAAAAGAGTGGGTCCAAGCATACTGACCTCATCGATGATGAGCACATCCGTGGATTTCCATCGACGGAGACTATTCTTATTTCTACGGATTTTCATTTCCAGATCGTCCAATTCTTCTCTGGCCAGGCCCACTCCGGCCCATGAATGTAGTGTTCGCGCACGGGGACTCAAGAGGATTGCCGCACAACCTGTCATGGCGGTTTCTTCTACGGTTTTTCCTTGATTACGCAGTACACGGACCATATTTTGAACGGTGAACGATTTTCCAGTACCGGCAGACCCGGTAAGAAAAAGACTACGACCTTCTTGAGCCAGATGAATAGCCCTTTTTTGCAATTCATCCATCATTACAATCGTTTTATTATATTAAAAAAATAAGAATGCAAAGCTTTAGATTCGTTATCATTTTTTTTTCTTTCATTACAAAAAAAAAATTAATGAGTCGCCGTGAAATCGGAATCCTATTGTTTCAGTTTATGCAAGAAAACTATGGAGACGACATCATGATTTACTTGACTTCTTTATTTTCATCCTAAAGTTTTAAAAAGCCATTTTCTCCAGCCCCTAAGCGTATCAATATTCGTCTACAACTCCTTTGCCATTATTGTATTTCGAAAAGTCAACAAACCTTAACGGATCGTCTGAATAGTTTTCTGAAAAACTCAAAATCCTATCCCTCCTGTTATCGTTGGTGTGTGTGAATTCACCTTCTTCGAGAGCAATTCCAAATAACACTTTCTCATCTCCCTATCATAGGTGTCACACAGATACCTTGGTCGTTCTTCGCTTTGGAAAACCATTCCTATATTTTTACATGCATTCTTGTCTCGACATACCAGTTCACGACAGGTTGGACACCAGCGTAATCCTCTTGTATACTCATACTCTTTCCTCACCGCAATCGTTGTTTTTTGACACTTGAAATGCATCAACGTCAAATACTTCTCATCGACTTTTCTTGTCGTATATCGTTCACTGCATTTCTTATAGATATATTTTACCGGCACCGACAGCTCCCCTTTCCCTGTGGGGTTCATCGTTGCTCCACCGTACGCGATCACCAGTACAAAGAAGGAAGAGTATATTCTATCGAGAATGTAATCAAAGGAGTAAAGTCGAGGACGTCCGTGAGAGGAGATCGTGTTTGGTCTGTCGTGGAAAGAACGAATATGATTAAGGAGGATGGTTTTGGCAAGAGAGGAGAGCATTTTTTTAAGAAAACTATTAAGACGATCTTTAAAAGATATTTTGATTAATTCTTGTTTGGCATTGGTTTTATCTTTCATGTTAAGGAAATTAGTAAAAAAAATAATTTTCTTTTTAATAAAAAAAAAATGCAACAATTCATACTAAAAATGGGACAACAAAATTCTAAAGAAAAATTGAATTTAGACTCGATTGAAGCATTACTTGGACAACAACGAGCACCAACATTTCAAACATTACTATCGAATTCCATTTTACCACGTTTATTTAATTTAGAGTCTATACAGTACCCATATGATATCAATACATGGATACAAGCAATTCGAATTGCGAATCGTTTATTAGATATAGGAATTGATGTCAACAGTTTATATCAAGGAAATAATATACTTAATAACATACTAAAAATTTATTCAGAATTGGAGGCAATTGAAATGAATGAAGGCTTTTTATCATTAGATAAAAAATTACAGGATCTTATGATTCGTGTTATAAAAATGGGAGTGGACCCAAATCACTCGGATAATGACGGAGAACATCCTCTCTTTTGGAGTTTTCTTTTTAATCCAAATCATCGAGCGTGTAGAGATCGACAGTCCATAAAAGTTTTCGATGAGTTAATTCTTCATGGAGCTTTACCCGGGTATTATATAGACTATTTAAGAAATCCAAGCTTTTTTCATGACGATTCACATTTTGGTATGCTCCAAAGAATGCAAAACTTGTTACAACATGGGGAATATTTAGAACCTCGTTTAGAACCTCGTGGAAAACATTTAGAAAATCGTGCAAATATATTGATCAACAATTATCTATCCGGCCAATTATCCCAACAAAAATTCAAATCGAATCCAGAAATTACAAAACAAATCTTGCAGACTTATTTGAAAACCTCCGCACAAACCCAACAACAATTATTTCAGAAGCTTGCCGTGCTCAAACAACAAAGAGCACGTAAAATAATACAACAAGCCGCACAACGAAGCGTGGCTCAACAAGCCCAAAGGGCTAAAAAAAGAAAACAAACCTTTACACAACAACAATTGGCACAAATTAAAGTCTTTGATTTTATCTCGCTCGAGCAGGTTCCCATCAAAGAATTTTTAGAATATCCCAATTCCATTGTTGTCGCTGCTAAACAACCTTCCGGTGCCTATGAGTTTCACGGATTTTTACTGAATGTGCCCAATATGGTTTACACTTGTGCAAATCTGTCCAATCAACAATATTTAAGACAAAAAGACGGTTTGACGACTGCACTTATAACATTGAAAACCAATGTTGAATTTAGAATTCCTCGTGATGAATTATTACCCAAATTAAAAGAGGGATATAATGTATTTTTTGTGGAAACAAGTCCTGAAAAAGTAAAGATTATTTCCAAAAATATAATACTTGGAGCAGACTATGTATCAGGTGTTCATTGCACGGACAAGGACGTTTTTAATATTTCCCATATTGTGGATTGTAAAAAAGTCGATGCTTTTGTCCCCGATGTTGATTTGTCCTATTATCAAAGAAAAGTTTGAATTTGAACATGTAAAATTTGTTTCCAAAGCCATTCTTAAACGACAAATTGTTAAAATGGTGCAAAAAAAAAATGTTAAAAAATTCATTGATATCTTAACAATTACACTTTCTACAGATAACATGCTTGGGTGTTGGAAATATACCTATAATTACTTCCTTTCTTTGTAAGACGATCTCTAAAACCGTAGGGAAATCCAATCCTTTTTACTAAGACATTAAAGAAATAAATCGTGAAAAGTATGGAAATAAAACATTCATTGGATGGTGTTTACCGCATGTCCATATTTTTACGATCCACTCACATGGTATTTTCAACATAATATCAGTCATCATCCTTTTAATCATTTGAAAAAAGACGCTCCAGAAATTCAGGCAAAGGTGTATGAAAAGTTTTTGAAAGCATTGGAAAAGAAAAAGGAAACCGAAAACAATTTCAAAATTTTAATCAAACTTTACATTATTTTCAACCATCAAAAGATCACGACTCGCTACGCAGTCGATAAATATCCAGCTCAATACTTAATAAGGAACTGTTTCCTTGATATTGATACTGGTTCTCCTCTTCTTCACGGCGCACACAAAGAACCCTTGTCAGGGTATCCATGCACAGGTAGGTTCCAGGATTCTGATAAAGATGATCAAGAGCGCGGAGAAATCCCTTCAGCGTCTTGATAGATGTGGGGCATGAGAAACGGCGTTCGGGTGGTGCATGTACACCGACCCATCCATCCTCGCCGATGACACTACTCATTCGTTCCGGATCCTTTAATTCAAGATGAAGCCATAAAGGATGGACACGAAAATGAAGCTGATGTCTCTGATGGTCTTGCAAGAGCGGATTATTATCATTAAAATGAGCACGATAAAGAATCTCATACTCGTTTTTAAAGAGTAGTGGAAGAAAATCGGTTGCAGTCGGAGCTGGTGATGATGGTGGTTCTGGTTCTGGCTGTGGCAATGGTGGTTTTGGAGGCAAAGATGCTGGAGGAGCTTGAGGTAATTTTGAAGATGCTTGTGGGATTGAGGGCATTGATGCTTGAGGAAGAGGAGCTGGTGGAGGTGGTGGTGGTGGTGGTGTTATAGTAAAAGAGGTTTGAGTACCGACCGTCCTCGTTTCCACAACAGCTTGCTTGAATTGTGGTGGAAAATAAACATCGATCGGAATGAACCTGTAGTGGGATTGTGATTTTTTTTTCATGATCTTCAAAAAGAAAAATCATGATTACATTAAAATGAGACAAAGACCAAAGACAATGCACAGCACTCATTGGTAGACCCCCACCAACAAAAAGTGCCATTTTTTTTTTTCATTTTTTTTTCTACTTTTGAAGATCCAAATGCATGTCGAGCATTTTGGAAAAATGTCATTAATAGTAATCATAATCATAATAGTTACGAACGGGATAGAATTGGTGTTGGTTACCATAATTGTCTTCGACAACACCGTAACCACCCCAATCATCGACTAATTCCATCACACGTCGTTTTCGTGAACGAGCCGTATCCAGTGGATAATTATTCGGTCCACTCCATCGTGAAATTTCTCGCCATCGACCTCTCTGATCGACCCAAAAATATCTCATTTTGTTTTTTTTTTTGTTTCTTTTTTTTCTCTATTAGAATTTTATTCCTTTTTTTTTGATAGCCAACGACAATCGGCTATTGAATAAAAAAAATTGAAGCCTCTTGGGGGTCTTTTTCTCTGGACTTTTGTAATACAGTTTGAAATTAGAAATTCATGGAAAGCCCTTTTTCTAATTTTTTTTGTCTTTTTTGTTTATTCAGCATCATGCAGATCATGCCTTCGCCCATTACCAAAATTGAGCCTGTTCATCCTGGATACATGTGGCATTACACGCTGGGAGCAGACAATGAGATCAGCGTGGAATTGCGATGGACGCCCCTTTCCGGCATTTATTCACCACCCCTTTTTGAGACCGGTATCTACATGCTCACTCTTGCAGTGCCGAAGTGGTTCCCTACTGGTCTTTTGATTGGCAAGAATGGCGTCCATTTCAAGGCCATTACCGAGAATACCGGATGTCACTATCTTTTTGTCCGACACGGTGTCATTGAAATATGGGGGACGGGGGTGGCACCGACCCATGCCCTTCAAGCGCTTCAACAGCGTGCCGTGCACGTTCATGTCCAGAGCCTGTCTCTTCCTCGCATCCCCGGTCCGTGTTGGGAGGGCTATAAAAAATGCGCACAGAAGATGCAGATGGTTTAGAGAGGCAGGAGGAGTCCATATCCGACCTTGGAGAAGACATCAAGCATGGAGATGGCCGCATCGTAATTGTAGTTGTTGAGATAGGGTTTGTTAACGGGTGTTCGATGTAGGATCCATAAAAAGGGATAGACGAGCCATGCAAAGAAGAGAAAGATACAGAGACCGGGCTGAGTCGATCCACAGAGGGCAAAGAGCATGATGAATAGAAGTAGATAAAAGAAGGAGGAGACGGCAAAGAGAAAATATCGTCGGTTAACATTTTGGGTGATGGCGGCGAGATAACCTGTGTAGATCATAAGAACATCCAAAGAAAGAAGAAAGATGAATATGCTGGTATTGCTGATTTTGCTCCGCAGGAGAATGGTGAGTACCAGTAGTGGTGTAGTGATGGACCAATCGACGTATCGTGCGACGTAATCATTTTCTACGGTAGTTTCATTGATTTTGTCTTGAATCACCCCGACACGGAGATTGATTGCGACGTAGTTGGCAAAGGCGATGGCACAGATAGCGGCGATGGTATATTTTTGTACGCCGATAAAATAAAAGATGAAAATAAAGAACACGACGCAGGCTGCCATCTGCCAGTAATTATTATGTGGAATGATATTGTTGAACATCACCATTCTTATTTTTTTGTTTTTGACGAAAAAATAATGTTTTCTTTTTTTGTTTTTTTTTTCTTTACAGATCGCCATGTACCACTTTAGATAATTGCTTTTCATTGGTAAATACGTGTATCTTTCGAACAGTCTTACTGAAATCCATGTATAAATTAGCATTGGATAATTTTTGAAATACGCCACTCGCAGCAGAAACAAAAGAACGTACGTTGGGAATTGTCGTTTTAAAATTGCTTTGACCACTATGAGTATCATAATATAATAAAGACCATCGCAAGGTACCGATCGTCTGGAATGTTCTTGAATCAGCGGCTGTAATCCAGTAATTGGATGTTTTGTATCTTTTCAAACTATTGCTCGTGATATAGATAGTGCAAAGCGTATGGGGAGGTGCTCCTGACCAGTTCACGATTCCATAAAAATCAGCATTCGTTGTATTACAATTCTTATTTTTGATTTCACCGATGCACAAATCATCGTATTTATATGTAAACATTTCATACGCATTCGTAGCCTTTTTGGTATCTCTCATCAAGAGATACACGTATAATAAAATCACGAGGATAAAGAGGAATGAAATTGAACACCATAGCGCAATCATGTTTTAATTTTGAATTCTTTTCGGTCTTGTTTTTTTAAAAAAAAAAATTTTAAAGAATTGAAATTATTTTTTACCATCGTCCGTAATAGTTCGGTGAGGGTCAAAAAATAATGAAAAAAACTGAAGGTTCCTGACCCCCTGTTTTCTTTAATCGAAGCAGAGCATCCCCCCAAAAAAATTGCGTGGACCTGTGTTTTTTAAAATTCTTATTTTGATCTCTCTTTTTTTTTTTTCACACAGGAAGAACAAAATAAGAAAATGAGTGGCGTGGTGGGCAGGCTGAATGTGGATCTTCAACGCCAGATCCATGACTATGTCGGCAGTGGGGATGCGCTGGACACGTTTCGGATGGCCGTGGTGCCCGAGCTGATCAAGAAGATTCGGTTCCTCCAGTTCAAGTTTGACCAGACTTGTACGGTGCGAAATTACTCGGAGAGGACGTTCAAGTGTGTAAAAAATGGAAGGATCTATGGTTCGTACCGGAGAGAGGGGTTGTTGTATTTGGGAAAGAAGAGTAAACACTTTTAAACGGCAGCCCTGAATTTTCCATCGGCGTATTGATTACTTAATTTTTGGGGATCGTAAACGGCACATCCTCCTTCGACGTAGAGAGGGTTGGTAGTACCTTCGGCACAAATTTGATTGTTTTTGTTTTGAAGGAAGGGGTCTCCATAGTATTGCATTCCGAAACAGTTTTCAAAACCCTCGGAATTAGGTTTTTGCCAGATAAGAATCACAAAAACAAGAATGATGATGAGAAGTGTTAATTGTATCAATTCCCAAATCATATTTTTTGGTGTAAAGAAAGAAAAAATTTTTTTTTATAGACACGCATCACATGTCATCCTCATTGTATTTGCCTTCTTCACCTTCCATATCGTCCTCCTCCTCCTCGTCCGACAAGGGCTCACCCTCGGACTTGTTACCTCCTCCATCGTTATCTGAATTTTCCAACACTTCATAGATGGGAGAAGGATCCAGCATATTGGGAAGATTATACTGGAATTTGTATTTTTGACACTGATCAATATCACTTCTTTGCAATGAACGAACGCTCCCCGTGGACTGTTGTACACCAATCACCCGCTTGGTAACCGGATCAAAAACCAGAGAGGTCTCCTCATGGGTATAATGCCCAAACTTGTTCTTGGCGATCCGTAAAATAAGATTGCTGTCGGTTGCTGCGACAGAAAAAGCATCTTTTTTCTTTCCCGGTTCGTTCACGGTCTGCTTGACAATGGGAGCCTTTTCAACGACGATCCCGAGGACACGTTGAGCCATATCGATCTTGGTACCGCTAATACTCTTTTTTTTTTCCTTGCACATCATCTGGAGCTCTGTCTTGGTCTTGGTCTTCACAAGAAGGTTGACTCTTTTCTGTGATTCCTCGTCCATCAAGTCCATCGTTTTTTGAAACAAAATTATTTTTTTAAATTATTTTTTCATCAATTTTAATTTTATTTTTTAAATAAAAATGAGTGTGTATTGTTTATTGAACAAAGACAAATTCAAGGTAAATTATAGCAAGTTTTATAATCCGTTACTGCTCATCGATGTCAAGAAATATCAAATGAAGTGCAATCTGACAAATTCATTTCTCTTTTTTATCGAGAATCCTCGTACGAACATTGAGCTCGTGTCCGGATTCTTCGAGTTTTATTTCAAGAACGCTCCGCAGGATTATACATTGGGACAGGTAATCTCCAAGACGCTTATTTCCTATAGTGATACGAATCAGAGTAATCACGAATTTATGCCTTGTATTATTTTTACGACGGGTTTATACATTCAAGAAATTCTCATTTATCTGCCTTTTCAGAGCTTTACTTTTCACAGAGAATTGAAATATCATTTTGTCAAGAAAATAGAGTATCAATGCTCTGTTTGTTTGGAAGAAAAGCCCTGTATTAATGTTCATCAGAATCAATACAATCATTGTGTATGCTCAGACTGCATCCTTAAGATTGAAGATACCTGTCCCGTGTGTCGTCTCGCTATTGTATAATTTGAAAAAACAAACGCAAAAATTTCTTCTTTTTTTCTTTTCCTTTTGAATACGCGTGTAGATTTTCAAATGGTTTTTTTAACGAGCAGCAAGATATAATAATTATTCTAACCCTTCCGTTGTTGAAAGAGGTAAATAAATCTCCAATGCTTTTTTATCGAGATTGGGAACTATATAATATCCATCCAAAAGAAGTGCTACCCTTTTTGGTTTTTTGGTAGCTACGGTAGACACCCCAAGATAGGATTGATGGGGAGTCATTTAATTTACCGTAGAGAGATCAAAAATAAGAAGTGTTTGATTTTTTTTGATTTTCAATGAAAATAAAAACACTAAAAAAAAAAGACAAGATGCCACCTAAAAAATCAGCGGGTACAAAATGGACCACTCCACAAAAATTAGCAGTATATCGATGGCTCAGGGATCATCCTGATATGGATCGTAAAGAGATTGGTAGCTCTCTTGCACCAGTTTTAACCTCGCGTAATCAAGGAGCAATTACGACTTGGAGCCGTAAGCTAAAAATCGCGGATTTGAATCGATTAATTGCTCAAGCACAGAAACAGATTATAGCCGCTGGTGCTGGTGCTGGTGCTGAAGCGGTTCAGGCGGCAATCCAGGCGAGGGCTGCCCTCTCTCCTGAGGTTCAACAAATCACGTCCATGATGCAAGGGATGAATGAACAAAAGAAGGCTGAATTTTTAGACTATATTCGATCTTTTGGTAGAGCCGGTGGTGGCGGTGGTGGCGGTGGTGGCGAGCCTGAACCTGAGATAGACAGATACGAAGGATTGTCCATGGCTCAAAAAATGTTTAAAAAATCCTTGGAAGAAATGGCCAAGGATCCAAGAAATCGATTGGGAATGACTCCTCAACAATATGTACAAACTAAAATGAAATCGGTTTTCAGAGCTCCCCCTTCTTCCCAAAGAAGATCATCATCTCAAGGACCTCCTCCTATCAAAATACCATCGAATCTATTAGCCTCTATCCGCAAAGAACCAGCAGTGGTTGCTCAGGCTGGTGGCGGTGGTGGTGGTGGTGGTAGCGGTGCTCCCGCTGGAATGAATGCTCTACTTGCCTCTATCCGTCGAATGAAAGTTTCTGCCAAGCAGAGAAGAGATGATGATGATGATGATGAATGGGAAGAAGAGGATTAGATTTCTTCCGCATTTTCGTTTTGCTCGGAGGGTGGTGGTGTAGAGGAAGAAGATGCAGTTGCAACATTCAGAGGCTGTAACACAGGTACCAGTGGTGCATCGCTCCGTTTTCTCCGCATATCATTATTGAGTAAACGCTTACCCTGTTTCATGACACGCACGATAGCTTCATACAGCTTGATCTGCAACGTCACCTTATCCCCCAAGAAAATACTCTCAATCTTGATCGCACCCGTGACATAACATTTCTTGTTGAGAATCCCCACGGGACTGACCTCGAGATTTGAATTCTCATCAATAAACAAGGTCGAAATCTTTTGATCCTTCTTGTTGTAAATGAGCTTGGTATAAAGAATGGGAGACTTTTTCTCCTCCCCCAGTGATTCGTCCGTCTTCTTGAACGAAAGAGGACTGAATCTTTTGGTATCCACATCCTCCGAAATATACTTGTGCACCTGATCATGACTCATGTCGATGATATCCTGAAGAACCCGGATAAAATTCGTCTCCTCCGGTGTCGGCTCTTTCTTCCTCCAAAGACTGATGGGCATGATATAACCGCTCACACACCCATGACTGTCTCTCAATTCCTGTATCCCGAAACTGAATAAATTCTTGGGCGCTGAAAACACAAGATCACCAAACGTCCCATCCCTGTTTTTCACACAGATCTTGATCTTCCGAAAAACATTCTGGCTATCCGACAGATTGATTGTTTCCGGTTTATAAAATATGACCGAGTCATAATCGAAATTCTGAAAATCAGATAGCTGAGTATCAAACATGTGATATATAATATATTTTTCTTGTTGTATTGGTAATTCTTAAATCGTTTTTTTTCTTTAGGTTCATTTTAATTTTAGGGTTTTTTACATGGCGGTGGGTCCTGAGGTGGTGGATACATCATCGAGATCCGGGATGTTGGAAAAATCAATGTTGGGACCTCTCATTTTTCTCTTGGCCTTGTGGGTGTTCTTCTGGTATTCGCTCTGTTGGGCATTCATAAGACCAAACAGATTGGTTCCTGTTTTAGAAATGATCATTTTGGCGATGATAAAGATCACCGCGTTGAGAACAATCATACCCAAAAGACGTAACTCGACAGGCCACTTCTTATCATCAGGGACATACGACTTTTCTCCCAACTCAATCAACATCCTCTCGTACTGATTCATGTTGAGAATCTGTTGCTGAGTAAATCCTGCCATATCAAAACGCAACCAGTATCCCAGCACGTATTCCATGACCATGAATCCTGCGATCAGATAATTCCTATAATTCTCCACACTGCTATCCAGTGATACCCGACGCAACGTATTCTCATACGTCTTGTTCATATTCTTGTAATCCGAATGCATATTAAACTCCGGAATATCAACATTCTTGTACCCTCTCTTCAGAAGATCAAATTTATACAACAATTCCCGTTTCAATTCATCTTCTTCCTCCATCGTCTGACGAGGAAGAATCGGAATCACCTTCTTGGTACGCACCTCCCCCCTTCTTTCCAAATCGGAGAGCTTTGGTGGGTCGTGTAAGATCTCTTTCAGCTTCTCTCTTACCCGGTTTTTCTTGAGATTTTCTTCTCTTGTTAGCGGAGGAGCACTCTTCCTGGTCGACGAGCTCATGGACGCACGATCATCCTCCATCATTCTGATGGCATATCCTTCTCCTTACGTTTCATAAATTGCCCAAAATCATCATCAAATTCCTCCTCTATATCTCCACCACGACGACCACCACCACCACCACCACCAAACGGTGGAAGGCCCCCATTGTTTATTTCGTCCTCCTCCTCATCATCCTCAATACCTACAAACTCTTCATTTTCCTTTTGAATGTCCAATTCGTCCTTCTTCTTTCCATCTCCTCCCCTTTGTTTATCATCCTCCTCCTCTTCCTCTTCGCCATCCTCATTTTCATCCTCATTTTCATCCTCATCTTCATCTTCATCTCCAATATCTTCTAATACCTCTTCTTCGTCCTCTACCTGTTTTATCTTCTCCTCTTCGTCCTCCTCCTCATCATCATCCCCATCTTCCTCCTCTTCATCATCCCCATCCTCCTCCTCCTCTTCTTCATCCTCTTCCTCAATATTAGAAGGATTCCATTCCGAGGTCTCTGCATTTGCAGTGGTCTTTGGTCGATAACTTCTATCACTGATCACGGTCGCCACCTCATCTGGATCATATTCCTTATTCACCATCCCTGGCTTGATCTTATCTTTATTCTCAATGAGCTCTAAATACATCCTTGGCATCCTCGGAAAATCCGCTTTTGGACCCTCTCCACCCGAATTAGATTCACGAGGAATCTTGATCACGTTGAGCTTTGATTTCGACATTTTTCTATCACAATGCATCTTTCTTTAAACTGATCCATTCCTTTCCAATAGAGCTTAAGAAAGAACACGTCTCTACTAAAAATGTCCTTATATAGATTGCATCAGTTCCTGAAAGAGAACAGCCAGGATGTCCTGGATTATTGGATATATGATTCTCGTGTTTATTTTGCGCGGGTCATGTCTTGTAAAAATGGAAATCTTTATTTTATCAAGGTTGCCAGTCAAGAAATCTCCATTCCTCGGGATTATGAACACGATCATTTGGAGAAATCCAATTTTTATTTCATGGACAAGTATCATGAAGACGATCTGGATGGCTTGCTCGTTCTTTACGATGTTTTTCTACGCGCTTTTCCTGAATACAATTACAAGTATATCCTCTTTCAGGGCTACCACATCATGCAAGAAAGGGATGTTTGTTTCCAAGTAAAAAACATGTCCAATCTGGAACATTTTGGTTTTTATTTGCTCCTGGATATTGAGTGGTTTTTTGAAAACGTCTATGTGGTCTCGCATGAAACCGAAAAAATTATGAGCGATGTTCAGAGTCGTGTCGAAAAGATGTATTTGGGCTTCCTACCCAATTATCAAAGTTTCTGTACCTCGACAGACTCCACACGGATTACCCATGTTTGGGAATACTATGCGCAAATGTCTCGACAGAATGCCCAGTGTCGAGAGCTGTACATCAAGCTCGTCGCAGAAGAAAACAAGACCATTCATGACATTCATTTTAATGAAAAGATATCCTCTTCGGACGATCTCACGTTTCAAGAAACCGTGCGTCGCGGGCATCAGAAAAAAGTATTGACCGAGCGATTGGACGAGTGTCAAAATCTCAAACAAAAAACCATGCTCAAAAGCGTTTTTTTGCATTGTCAGGTATGGAAAATTCTGCTCAAGTATCTTCTCCTCATTTCCCGTTTTACCAAGCTCCAATCGGATTTTCAGAACCTCGTATTTGATTTTGAATCCCTTGTTCCCAAGACGAGACTGTTTGAGGCCTAAAAAAAAAGGCATTTTTTTGCACACACAAGATTTAATTTTTCTTTCTTTCTCGTAACAAAGAAAAACATGTATCATCACCAGACCATTGTGCAAATTGGTTCTCATATCGGTAACACCTCGAATGATCCTATCTTTCATCTCGTGGATGAAACAACACGGCTTGTGCTTGTCGAACCCGTCCCCTCTCTTTTTGCCACTCTAAAAGATAATTATACCACACGATTTCCCAATCATCCTCATCTTATTTTCATCAACAAAGCGGTGAGTTCCTTTGTCGGAACGATTGAATTAACCGTTCCCTCGGACAAGAACGATTTCAACACTCTTCCCTTTTGGGCTAACCAGCTCTCCTCGGTGCATCGTGATCACGCCCAAAAACATATTGAAGGCCTGATTACCGAGACCATCACCGTACCCACCACCACCATCTCGGAAATTATTCAAGAGCATCAGATCAATACTATTGATCTATTGCACATTGACACGGAAGGACATGATTTCATCATTCTGATGAATTATGATTTTCATCTCTTGCCTAAAGAGGTCATGTTTGAATGCAAGCACATGTCCGATGAACAATACGAAACTCTGTCGACACGTCTTGTAGGTCTCGGTTACAGCAATGTGTTCAAAAACTATGAGGATGCGAAATTTGCGCTCGCAATGCCAAATCATGATTAAATTTGATAAGGATTATCGAAAATCGAAGGGGTAGAGGAAGGAGGAGCGGATAAGATAGATTGGATGGGAGTAGTGGTGGTGGTCTTTTTTTCCGTAGTTTCATTGATGGTAGTGTTAGTAGTGGTGATAGAAGGTGTCGAGGGTAAAGTCTCAATCATGTTTCGGATGGCGTCGGGACGTCTACCAATCACTCGTTTCACTTCTTTTCCCTTGGCATCGACCACAAGGATGGTGGGAAGACTGCTGACCGAGAATTTACTGGTAAATTCCTCTGCGTCGGGATCGTCCACATTGACTTTAGAAAAAACATAGGGTCTTTCCGCATAATTATTCGCCATCTCGTAAAAATGAGGTGATAATTGCATGCAAGGGGCGCACCACGGCGCCCAGAAATCAAGAACCGCATAAACATCTTGATTCTGATTCATAACCGCCTGGATTTCTTCCCATCGGGTCGCTTCTAATATTTTCTTGTCTGGAGTCGTCATCTATTTATTTTTTTGTCATTCTCCATCAAAAAAAAAAATCATCACTGAAAAAAAATACGAATCTTATGGATGCACAACAATTCGGTGGCGGTGGCGGTGGCGGTATGTTGCGTCAACAAGCCATGTCCGATCCTCGATTGAAAAAAGAATATCTAACACGATTTTTGCAACGCTTAGGGCAGAAGCATGATATAAAGCAAGAATCTGTGGACTTTCTTAGACTTAAACATCATAGGATGTATCTTAAAGCCCTGGCCACCCTCTTTTGCACTTTTTCATATCCCCATGTCGATCCCCATATTGAAGATCGACACCATACATTATACCTTGATCTTATGACCGCAAAAGAAAATGAAAAAGTAAGTATTGGTGTCGGTCACCACTATCTGCAATTTATAATCACTTTTGGTGCAGACGATATGTTTATTAGTGAAATTCATACTTCTTCTGAATATCTTTTATCGGAGGTTTTGAGGAAATATAGGTTTGATATTGATTCTTTTATCACAGATAATTACTCGATTACGCAACCACTGAAAATAAATTTTAATTACAAATTAGGCTGTGCCAAGATGCTTCTCACGGTCGCCAATCAGCCCTACACCTACCAAGATACCCAGGTCCTTCGTCGTCAAGAAGAATATTTTGATGCGATGATCGAAGAGGCTCGAGAAAGAGGTGACGATGCCACAATGACGAAAGCACAGGCTATTAAAACTCGTCATAAGAATCGTCTTTTGACGGATTCAAAAGTCGTGTTTGATATAAAACGACAACGAAGGCGTCATGTCCCCACAGGCTCGGAAAAAGCATTGCTTCAATTGTTAAACACTCTATCGCTGGTCCAAAGATTTTAACCATCGGACTGATTTAAAGGTTGTTGAAAAAATATTGGAATTTAATTTTTTTTTAATTTTGTTACGATAAAATGAGTGACTGTGGTAACGGATATTGTTTACGCTGTAAACAGAGTGTTTCTATTCAGAAGCCCTATGAGAATGTGACCAGCAGGGGGCAATGCATGGTTTCGGGGAATTGTCCCCATTGTATGACCAAGGTCAATCGGTTTATTTCAGCGGAACAACGAGCGATCTTATTTTCCGGAAAATCTCAAAAAAAATCAAAGAGTCGTTAAGGGGCGGGGGCTTAATCTCATCGTATCATAGAGATGCTTTAATTGAGATAGCGTAAAAACTGCATCCTCTGATTGGGACATGAATTTTTTTCTATAGCAACAAGAAAAAAATATTCTAATAGAGGATGGTAACAATACCATCAATCTCGCCATCGGGATGTTTTTGAGTCGTTATGGTTGCCAGTAATTTTTGTCGCTTGACAAGAGAAAAGAGAGTTTGCCATTTCTCGGTAGGAATAGTAATGGTGTCCATGACCACACTCAGGAAGCTTGTGTCCTGGATACTATCATTCTCCCACAACATCATGACAAGATTCCCCTTTTCTCCATCCTCGTTACACTCGTAGAGAGCGCAAGAAAGCATATTAAATAGTTTGCGAAGCTTAAGACTCATGATCAATGAGTTTTTGGATGGATCATAGATTAGAGTCAATACGGCCGAAGCATTGGTGGGAATCGGTGGTTCCATCGTGTAACCTTCAAGGACGGTCTCTAACACGTGAATCCTTTGACTCGATTTATCATGAGCAAGGACCGGATAGTTGCTGTTGTGGGTGGTTATCGGCGCGGTGGTGGGGGGAGGATAATCGATAGTCAGTTTGGAAAGATCGTTGCTGTTGACCTGATTATACGTATCAATCGTAGCGTAGTAAGAATTCATTTTTATAATGGAAAATGAAAAAAAAAAATCATGACAACATTATTGCAATTATTCCGTGATAGCGAATGCATCGTCATCATCGTCGTCATCATCTTGGATGGTACTCTCCGAATCGGAATTAAATTTATCCGATAGATTCTCAAATTCAAAATCCTCCTCTTCGGGAGTGATTGCACTGTGTTCAAAATCCGAGCGTTTTTCAGATTTCGACGAGACATAAATATCAAAAGAAGAATCACGCTTTTCAGAGGATTCATTGACCAGAGCGGAGGAGGCAGGCTTGGTAAGGAGTAAGGCGTTATTAGAGGATGAAGTGGCAGTGGAGGGCTTGTTGTCTGTATTGTGACCTAAGAGACGACGAATCAACTCTGTCTTGTTGCCGCTTTTCTTGAGATCTCTTGCCTCACATAGATCCTTGAGCTCGTCCATCTTCTTATTATTGAGATCTTGTAACGTAAATGGACCATTCTTCTCTGTCAATGGTGCGGATGATGCTCTGGGTGCGGGTGCGGATGCGAAGACAGGTACAGGTATTGTTGCAGGAGGGATGCTAACTGGAGCAGGAGCAGAAGCAGAACTTAAATTTACAAAACGACTTTTTTCTGTTGGTTGAAGGACATTCCACTCAGCAGAAATCAATTTCGAGAGCTCACCAAATGATAGACTTGGATTTACTGCTTTGAGCTCGACTCGCCTTATGGTAAAGAAATTCTGATATCCTGATTTTTTGGATACTGGAGCAGGTGTTGTTGGAGCAGGTGTTGTTGGAGTGGAGAGGGCGACGGCATTGGTTCCCGGTGCGGGAGAGGTTGTCGAAGACTTGAAATCCTGCCATGATTGTTGTAATTGTGGCATGGAAATGGCTTGTGGATACGATTGTGCAAGATGCTGAAGGAATTTGGAGATATTCTGATCTATAACATTCATGAGTTCGTCACGCATCATGTTTTTTTAGTATTTGTGGTTCGAGAAAGTTTTTTTTTTTATTCAATTTTTTTTTAACGAGGAGAGTATTTTGTAGATGCGTCCTACATATTTTTCAATCATCACCAAACGATCCTCTATTCTTTTTAAACGCATTTCATGTTCCTTATCTCCTATCGTGGACGAGGACACCGATGGCCTTTGTTTGGACGCCGTTGTTTTTTCTGGACCTGTGACAGGAGGTGGTGATGGTGCCGTATCAATGATTTTCTGGATTTCCGACTCGGTCTTGTGATACAGATTCACCAAAGAAGAAATCGTGTAATTATCTTTATGCTGTTTCCGAATCAAAGACTCGAGTCGCATCTCGATGGCCTTGGGGGTACGCCCATGCGTCTTGGCAATCTCATCCATCGATTTCTGGTCCGATAACTCATCCATCAACTGTAATTCTTCTTGTTTCGTCCAATACGTACCCGTATTCATCCTTTGCTCGATGCAATACTCAATGTCTTAAATATATGCTCTTTCCCGTCTCGACTGAAAAAAAAACTGAAGCCCCCTTTTTCAAAGAAGCTTAAAGAAAAGCAAAAACATAATAAAAAACAATGGTCAAAAAGAGTCAAACAATTGTCGCCACCTCTCAGCCCGTCCCCGTCGAGGTGATTAAGCAAGAGGAAATTGAAAAGGCAAAGAATCCTACCAAGAGTGTTTCAGATGCTCCTGTTTCTGTTGGTGCACCCGCAGAGAAGAAACCCAAGAAAAAGTCTGTCAAGAAGGTGGAAACCGTAGTGGAGACTGTGGTGGTTCCTACTACCGGGGAGACTACTACTCCAGAAGTCGCTACCCCTGTCACTCCCGCTACACTTGCGACCCCTATCACGGAGACTCCTATTGTGGAGGAAGTGGATGAGAATGCTGAGGTGGTGGAGGAGGAAGCGGAGGTTCCTACTGCCGATGGCGGGGTTGTGGAGGCGAAGAAGCGCAATCGTCGTGTTGTGACGAAGGATAGTTTTTATCAGAATTTTGAGGCCTTTAACGAGCAATTCAATACCTTTATGGAGGGTCTGAAGCTGGAGAAGGGTAACAAGAACAGCAAGACTCTTCTGTTGAAGAAGATCAAGCAGATTCAAGGGGATGCCTACAAGCTGATGAAGATCAAGACGCATCGCGATGATAGCAAGCCCAGATCGGAGAACAACAGTGGTTTCATGAAGCCTATCAAGATTAGTGAGGATCTGGCTACTTTTCTCAACACCAACCCCGAGGATCTGATCACCAGGGTGCATGTGACCAAGAAGCTCTGTCAGTACATCAAGGATCAGGATCTTCAGAATCCCACTGATCGTCGTGAGATCATTCCCGATGAGAAGCTGAAGAATCTTTTCAATATGGGTACCGACAAGCTGACCTATTATTCGATGCAGAGACAGATCCAGCAACACATTTTCAAGATCTAATTTCCTCAAGGAGTTAGAAGAGGCAATATACGCCTAAAAATAAAATTAAAAAAAAAAAGCCGTCCAATCCTGAAATATAAAATGACAAACACCCTTCCTGTTCTACCTGTTAATTTATATTATCCACCGATAATGGATAATACAAATTATAACTTTGCGTTTACGATGATGTTTTTAGGTTTTGGTAGAGCCTGTTGAAACAGGAAAAACATAAGAGACATTGAGCATCGGAAACATGAAGGACAAGAACTTCTTGAATCGTGCGACACACGTCACATCGATGTGTTGTCTTGCTGAAACACAGATGATCTTCTTTTTGTCCGTCGGCACCGAGGGTATCGCGTTGGATGTGCAGGAATTGCGGATCACGGAGCATCACGATTGTCGATACATCATTTTCTTGTGAGGGTGCACCGTGGAGTTCAAATGTGCGAATCTTGAAGGGATTGTCATCATGAGCATAGGCTCCCTCATGGTAGCAATAATAGGCGCCTTCGATGACCAGGAAAGAAAAGAAACCAATGTTACGCATATGTGGATGATGGATAAGAAATTCAAGACCGGTCAGGCGTTTCCATTCCATTATCTGTTGATCTTCCAACGGATGATCCCAGGTCACCCAGCCATGTCCAGGACACGGTCTTGGACGATCATCATCAGGATGATGCAATTGTAAAGATCGGAATCCAAGTGTCTTGGCTTCGGAAGATAAGAAGGATTGCAGATCAATACACGAGATGGTATAGGTAAAATCGGTTGGACGATGACGCATTGATTTTCTTTTCCATCCGGTTATCAAGACATTAAATGGGTACAAAGTTACAAATTTTTTTTTTTTTGGGGAGAAAGAAGAAAAAAGGAAATGTCCTTGCTAACTATTTTTAGAAAATTAAAGGCGATGAATTATTATTACAACGAGGCACCATTATGGTGGAAGATTTTATATGACGATCTGGGAAAATGGTTGTTGACGGAAGGCAAGTCTTATCCGAGCCAGCAAGCGACAAAAAAGATTCAAACCATGAAAGAGCACATACGGAAGAATCCTCTCAAGAACGATGTGATTCATCAATGGCTCCAACGAAGCCATCGGCGTTTAAAACAAGAACCCGTCATCGATCTGGATCAGAAATTATGGCTTCTCTCCCAATATCAACAAGATGCCACGATACGGAGGAATATATTGGACTCGATACGCCCTCTTGTCCAAGCGCTACCGGTAAACGATATACGAAGACTGACTTTTTTGCTGGAAGAGCAAAAATAAAGATTGGAACAGAAAAAAAAAAAATTTTTTCAAAACAACCTTATCCGCGATTCTAATATTTTTTTTTCGTAAAAAAAAAATTTCCCCCGTATAAGTAGAGAAGAAGTTTAGAAATGGCTTATCTTGCAGGACTCCAAGACTCCATCATCTTTGATTATTTTGTGAACTATGTGTTCCCCCAATATGCGCTCCCCTGGAATAATTTTTTCGCCAGGATCGACCCGCTCCCTTATTATGCCCGTAACGACGAGCGCAACATCACCGCCCGTCTCTTCAAGACCCCCTTCGTGGTCTCTTCCAAGCCCAACCTCGTGCTCCAATTCTCCACCCTCCCCAACTGGGTCGCCTCCCTGAGCTCATCGGCCTCCACCGGATCCTCCGCCGACCAAAGCTCCACCAAGTCCTACCTCGGCACCATCGTGAACAGCAACTGCACCGGTACCGATTACCAATACTCCAACGCCGGTCTGGTCGTTGGCGCCGGCCCCTCGGGCGCCCTCGGCAGCAAGGTCTGGGTCATCCTCCAGTTCAACCTCCAGAACCAGAACCCCAAGAACAACCTTTCCGTGGTGATCGTCTCCGACAACGCCACCCCCACCCCCAACCTCTACAGCTCCGTGAACGGTTTGATCACCGTCGATGGCGTCCCCATCAAGATCAAGAACGCCATCCCTTGGGGACCCGGTGCCACCACCGACCCTACCTCCGCCATCACCTCCGGCGCCTCCAACACCCTCTACGGACTCTACGGTAACCGCTTCTTCATTGCCATCCAGACCGGAAACCCCGTGGCCTCCAACGCCTCCGTGGGCTACGAAATTGGCTTCCGCATCTGCGAGTCAATCACCCTCGCCCAGGCCATCGGCACCCCTATCCTCGGATAATTAATTAATTTCCTCCCGTGTAATGGAAAAATAATAGTAATATGATGGCGAATAGAATCGATTTGGTCGCAATAAGGAAGATGGGACTCGTGGTTGTTACAGGAAGAATCTTCTCTATCAAAGAATCGGTCCATGAACTGGATACCGCCACATACAATAACATAATGACTAACAACGTTTTCAACTCCATATGAAATCGTGGTGTCATCATTGAAGCCTGTGATTCAGCCCCTGTCGTCGTTGTCGTCATGACCGACGTGTCTTTACTTCCTTCTCCTCCTGTAAACATCCACTGAATCATCTCCTTCTCATCCACCGTCGGAGGAAGACTGTCAGTAGGTAAATCTCTTAAACTATCTCCCATGGAATCAAATTGTTTTGTGTCTTTGATTCCACGTAAAATTTAATCTTTAAGTAATGATTGTTGTGTAGGATACGCTTTTTCCGAAAGAAATAGATAGCCTGTTTTTTTAATTTTTTTTTGTTTTTTTTTTTGGTAAAAGAATTAAATGAACTTATTGGAGAAGCTTTATTTGTGGAGAATGCTTCATAGTGCCACGACACAAAAGGACAAAAGAGGGATCGTTTTATTTTTTCGCAATCATTGTAAGATGAGTGCTAATTTTGGGATCCAACATGTAGATTTAATCTTACCGATCCTTCAACGTCATTTATTAGAGGTTTTTGAAAAGATGGATGTAGATCGTTTGAAACGATACGTGACTTTTTTGTCGGAATCATGGCCGGCAACTTCGGATAAGTTGTCTCTGATTATAGAATTGCTCCAACATCTACCGAAGTGTCAAAATTCTCACACCCCTTTTTTGGAGATAATAGCGGATATTCCAGGACATTTACTTCATGTCACTCCTTACAAAAGATGTCACAATGTGGACGAGCTAATAGATTATCTTCTCAGCACACCCAAGAATCGCGATCCAACGGATCTTGTGGATCCCTTGTGGTACTATCCAAGAGATAAGGCATTCTTGTTTAACCATCCCGGAATATCAGCGGACAATAAGAGCAAGTTACAACAGATGGAAAAGAATATTCCGCTTGCGGACTTGCCTTTCGATATTTATCTACAATCTATCGAATGGATTGGAAAACTGGGATACATCATGCGCAATGATGATCCTTCTAATCAGGGTTCCGAAGGTTTTGATGTGAGTGAACGCGCATTGATTTTTTTCAAATCGAAGATGGACGCTCTGGACGAAACCACAAAAAATCGTGTACTTAATCTTCAATACGAGAGACAAGGGGATACGGTACAGATGATCCTCAAGTCCTTGGAAAGCACTTGTTTGCATCTCGTTGGTGATTGGCTGATACGTGTGTATTTACTTCATCATCGACTCTTGTTGGACAAGATTGAGAAAGAGAAAATGAAACGACAACGACAACAACAACAACCACATCGTCTGTGTCCTGTTTTTCGGCAAATGGAAAATAATCCAAATACGATTTTCTTTTATATCTTTGCAACAGTGAATATCAATTATACTAATTTCAATAAACAGAGCCCGCTGATTCCTGTCCTCTACGAGTATGAATTCTTTCAAGCCTCTTATATTTTTCATAGAGAAGACAAAACAACAAAAGATGCCGAGTACATCAAAGTAATACAATCTCTTTTGGAAGAATTTCAATGCATGCCTGAACGTCATCAACAACAACACGTTGCTTCAACAACCGGCAGGAAAAAACCCAGACATTGAAAAATTAGTTTAAAGCCTTTGAATACATTGTATTCAAAATGAGCGTATCGGAGAAAGCCAATCCTGTGGCCACGGAGATGTTTGAAAAAATGAGAAAGGCGTTCTTGGAAAAAGTTTCGGACGAGGATAGGGAAAAGTACATGAAATTTGGAGAACGATTTTATAATTCTTTTGATGTGAATACGGGAACCCCGATTCAGGAAAACAACGCTGGAAATCCTGTGATCTGCATGGAGGAAGCGTTGGCGTACGTTGTAGAGAGTCTGAAATCGGGATTGCATCCGTCGCGCTTGACATATGACGAGGCCATGATTGTCAAGGCTGGATATGGGGACCAGTGGTATGAGAAATGGGGATATACCGTGCAAGACATTCCTTCTGAGCTTCTTCAATAAATAGATTTCCATAAAAAAAAATATATAATCATTACAAAAAAAAGGAAAAAAATGGGAAGTCAGACATCTAAGCCCCTTGTTCAGCAACGAGCTCCACAGGTTACCGATCCTGTTCATTTAGAGGTGAAAAGAAAGATACAGCAGTTCCGTGCTATTCCCCTCGAGGAGGTACAGAAACGTGCACAGAAATTGAGACAAATAAATTCGCAATTAATACAAAATAAATCTCCCCAATATGAAGCTATTCTTCACGATTTATTCGATTTATTCTCTGAATTGTATGCCGAAAGTAGCAATGAATTTGACTCTGATGAAGGTTTAGCATTTTATTTAACTGAGATCATCCATGGATTGGGAGTCACCCATCCCGAATTCGCCACTGTCTTCGAACAGAGTCTCACTACCTTTCCTGGTCAGAAGAAGATTATCCAACAAAAGCTCGTCCGACCCATTCTCAAAGAATGGGCAGAAGCAAAACGCGCTGAACAGGGCGCTGAACAGGGCGCTGAACAGGGCGCTGAACAGGCATGAATAAAATGAAGAGGCTTAAACACATCTTTCTTTGAATTTCAAATAGAGATGGAATTATCGAGGTTATTTCTTTTTCCGCGGGAATTTCAGACAGTGATCGAAATTCTCGAGTATCTTTTTTGTAGGATTTTGTACGACCCTTCTCTTAGTATGGATATCCACAAACTAAGAATCGAGCCAAGCAATAAACCGAAGCGACATCTTTTCTGGAAAACGGGGCAAGATATTTTGTACACACCCTATCCGGCCTGGTGGAAGATTCATTGTGAGGGTAGCCCCGAGAAGCAACACTGTCCCTATCGTCCCGATCATGAGATGGTTGAATTATTTCGATATATTGTGACTTCTTGCAACGATCGAGCAAAAAGACATCAAGGATTTCGGAAACTTCAGGGATTGTTCCGAAAATTGGAGGAAGAATATGCCTTTACCGGATGTATTTATTGTGCACAGCTGGAAAAAGAGATTAAAGATCTCGGTTATCCGGTCGATATGGTCGTGGATTATTATACGGGATGGAAAGAGGATGAAGGCGACGTGGAAACATTAAAAGAAATATTGAAGCCACATATTGATTATTGCGGGGTACTTTTGAAACAAACAAGAAGTACAATCATACGTAAGGATCTTCTTCATGTGTTGTCCATGACGTATGGAAATCACAAGACAGAGTACGAGTCCGCGGTACTTCGACACGCCGATCTGCAATCGTGTTATCAAAAATTCAGCAGGGATATGCAGTCGGCATTGTTAGAACGTGTTCCTTTTCTCTCTCTGAAAAACATTGATTTTAATGCATGGTTTCGAAGTCTATTTTACTTCCAGTTGGAGTTGCGCGATCTCTCTCATCCCGAGACGGAAAAAAGGGTCTTGTTTTGTAAAAAAGTATTATTTCTTCTCTATTATCTATTTCCAGAGGGATTGCCTGAGGCGGACGAACTGGATGGATATCCTTCGTGTTTTTTGCTGGAGAATGGGAAAAAGCCCATCAAGCTCACGGTGTCAGGAAAGACGCTTTATGAATATCATCCCATGATCCGGGGAAATGCCGCGATTCATTCCCTGTCGGTCTGAGGCGGATGGTAGAGAAGGAGGTGTTGAACTTGTTCACCCGTATGTAAGGGAATGGAAAGGGTGCGTCGTACGGGATCATCAAAGGCTTGATAAATGCCACCGTTGGGTATTTTTGTGCTACCGGAAACTCCGAGAAAATGACGAATGAGGTGTCCATGAATGACGAGAACGATAATCTCTCCGTCCCTCCAATCGTCAGCGTGCTCGTGGAGGAATTTCTTCACGCTTCCGGTTGTGCAGATTACTTCTGGACGGTAATGGAATCCGTCGGGTTGTAGAAGATTGGTCTCGTAGACGAGACGACTCGGATTAATATTAGCACGACGCATCTTGAATTGTTGGGCTTGAATGCTCGGAAGAGGGAAATTCTCACCTTCACACCTTTCGAATTTTTTTTGCAAAATATTTGGTTCTTCTTTCAAATGATTGGCAACATGAATATTCACATCTGATTGTGGAAATGCGAGGAGTGCGGTTTCTTGGGCACGAAGGAGGACAGAGGTGTACACTCGTATCTTGCGCAGAATCTTGTGAAAACATTTGGCAATCGCACGACTATCTGTAATGGCCTGTTCCATACCGAGTCGTGTGAGTGTCGGATCAGTATAAGGATCAGTGGCTTTTTTTAAAAGGGGGGAGACATTCGCTTGCGACTGGCCATGACGTATCAGATAGAGATAGATGCGTTTTCGATGGAGTGGAACTGGTATAACAAAATACTCGTCGTCGTCTGCCATAGGTGTTTTTTTTTTCTTACCAACGAGGAAAAAAAAATCAAAAAAAGAGGGAGGGGAGGGATTGGGGAAATGCTTACGAGAGACTGGCAACCATTTGCTGGATGGTAGAAGGGAGACCGACCATATTCTTACCCGTCTTTTTAGAAACGATGTAAGGGAACCCGGGGGCCTTGGACACCATATTGGCATTGGAAGGATCGGTTCCATCTAAATACTGGATGGCGGATCCGAAAGGCTCGAGCATGCTCTTGAGCTTGCGGCAATATTCACAGTTTTCCATCACGTACACCATGATCTGCAGATCGCGGACCTGTTGGATATCGGAGCTGACGTTTTTCTTGCTGATGGTGGCAAGGACCTGACGCATGGGCATGTACCCGGTGACGGTGTTGTTGGTGGAGGTGGAGACGATAAAGGGTACGGCGTATCCACCGTAGTTGGTGAGCTCTTGCTCGTTGGAGGAGATGGACACGTCACGAAGCTGGACGAACTTGTGGAAATTATCGGCGCCCAATACAGAAATGAATTCCTGATACATCTTCTTGCTAAATTCACAATTCTTGTCATAGAAAAAGATGAGACCGAGAGACTGAATCGTGCTATTCATGTTCGTACCAGAAGCAAATCCCTCCGAGACGAGCTCGTTGTCAATGGGACAGGCAGAGGGGGAGACGGCTTCATTGGGTCCGGGAAGGAACGAGCGAATAAATTTGTTGTCAGGACACTTGGCCACAAAGAAATTGGGGGTGCAGTTCGTACCGTACGCGCTCTTGACGTTGTAGTATTGGTTCCCGTCCCCATCATGGGTCAGAGCATCGTATCCGAACACATTCCCCTGCTCCAAAACGACAGGAAAGTTCATGCTCGGGACGGTGGGAGGCAACTTCTGAGCAAACAAGGTATTGTAGTTGCTGGGTGTGCTGTAATCGGTATAAGACGATGTGAGGTTGTTGTTATACTCCGTGGTGGAATAGGTCGACATTGTTTTATTTTGTTGGAGAAAAAAAAAAGTTTTTTTTCTTAGAATGTTAAAAAAAATTTAAGAAAAAAAAAAAATCATGAAATAAAAAAAATATATTTTAGTAAAGTAAAATGACGACCCCCAGCATCGTAAACGCCAGCTACGAATCCTTCAAGATCTTGAGAGGAGTGCCTCTTGTGAATCAGGCAAATCCTGCGATCAATAATATCTGGTTTGCTGCTATTCCTACCCCTCCGGGTGGAACCCCCGTGGATCCCAACAACCAGGTTGTGTACGGAAAATACCAGAACACGACCAAGCCCGCGGAGCCTCTCCTGAATCTTTTCGGTCCTACGCTCTCCGCCTCGCTGAATGTTACCATCGACCTGACCAACCCCATCAACAGCACTCTTGTTGTGGATTCTACTCGTATCATCGTGCAGAACCTTGTCAACAATAACTACATTGATATTGTTCAGGAGGATGCCTACTGTACCTTTGTGTCCAACGACTCGTGTCCTCTTGTCACGGATGGTCCCGGATATTACACCAGCAGCTCTACTAACCCTTGCATTAATCCTCCCTCCCCCGCAGCCTGCCAAGCCAATGGTGTCCTTCAATTCCTTGCCCTTATTTCCATCGCGCCTTCGTGCACATGGCTTGGCACCGGACTTGTGATCACCATTAGCCCCCTTAACGCCAACATGCTCTTCTCTGGCTACACCTACGGTAACTGGTGCCCCTTCCAATTCAGCATCGGAAACTGCAATACCCAGAGCGCCTGCGCCGCTCTTCTCTACCTCACCTGCCCCAACCCTTCCGGCTACGGGTACATCTACTCCGCCAAGTACGCCAACGTCCGCTTCACCCTCCTCAACAAGGCCAAGTGCGCCCAAGGAGGTGCCAAGAAGGCCTGTTACCTGGGTGTGGATTCTCTCGACAAGACCTGCTTCCTTGTGTTCTTCGGCCAGCAACGTCTTATCGGTACTGCCCAGATCCTCCTCATCTCCCCCATTGTGGATCTCAAGGCCATCATCTGGCAGCCGGTGTTCATTGTCACCACCAACACTCCTCTCACTCTCACTTGCTAAACGGAGCCACTCCTCACACACTTCTTTTTTTTTTTGAAAAAAAAAAAAAAAAAAAAAAAAAAAAAAAAAAAAAAAAAAAAAAAAAAAAAAAAAAAAAAAAAAAAAAAAAAAAAAAAAAACAAAAAAAAAAAAAAAAAAAAAAAAAAAAAAAAAAAAAAAAAAAAAAAAAAAAAAAAAAAAAAAAAAAATTTTTTTTTTTTTTAGTAATAAAAACAAAGAAAAAAGCACGATGACTGCCGCCGGAAGAAACTTCAGACACAAATACACCCCTATGGAACGCGAATACATCACCAGGAGCACAAAGAAGGCCCCCAATGCTGTGGCTCTTCAGCCCCACGACTGGCCCTTTTCCGCCGATTCCTACTCCATGGCTGACCTCAAGAAGCGTTTTGTTGCCAGAGGATTAAAGAATGCCGAAGGCAAGAGGAGATCACTTAAGAGTCTTATTACTCCGGGCCGTATGGTCCCCGCCAGGGAGGCATATGCGGCCAAGTCGCCTAACCGTGAGCAGATTGTCAATGCTCTCATTGCGGCTGATCAACACTTCGGTGCTGATCCTTATGTTGACCCCAACTACATCCCTAAGCCCCCCAAGCAGGATGTTTCTGGTCTTCAGACCTACAGGCAATTTTCTGCCCGTCTGAAGGGTCTTGGATCCAGGGCTAACAAGAAGACTGCATATGGTCTCCGTGACGCTGCTGCGGCCGCCGCTGCGGGTCTTCCCCAAGGATTTTACCGTATGCCCAGGGGTGGTGTCGCTGCCGCTGTGGACGCAGCCATTCAAGCGCAAGCTGATGCCAACGTTGCGCAACAAATTGCCGACGTTGCGGCTGCCCAAGTGGCCGTGGCCGCCCAAGTGGCCGATGAGGAAAACTTTTAAAAAATAAAAAATCACCCACCAGAATGATATATTCAAGTTTTTTTTCCTCAAAAAGAAATAAAACACGCTGTCCTTTTATGAATTTTCCTTGGCGCCTCATTGTATTTGCACTCCTTTTCATTTTCTCCATACGGATCATTGCACGATGTATTTCCATTCTGATGAACGATCCTCATTTAACGACAGACAGGTACACATTTCATCAGATTTTTTCCATGCTGATCCTTCATCTCGTCCTGGCAATCGTGTCCCTTATCACAATTTTCGGAACCGCTATGCCTCTGATCCTTTTCGATGCCTACGCCCTCGCGACAACGATCACGACGCTGGTTCTTCTCAGCAAAACACATCTTGCTTCCTTGGAAACGATTTGCGAATCTATAGGAATTATACTGCTTACGAGCGTGTATCTGGTACGCCTACTCGTGTTGTGGAAACAAAAACAAAAAGGATGATTTTTTTTCTTCTCCAATAAATGAATTCCTGTTGGGTACCCAATCGTCGTCAGGATGATTGCGAGCTTATGCATAATTTGCCACATCCCATCAGTGGCTATTGTGATCGTTCCATGGAAAGCAAGAAACAATGTGTGAATGAATGTGTACACAAAGTTAATTATACCCTTCTTCAGAATTGCAAGGAAAAAATGCTCGACGAAAAATACTGCACCCATCAAGATTGTATCAATACCTGCAACAACCTCTCCGATCCCCACAAAAAAATGCAGTGCGAACTCTATTGCAACCAGACCCAGTTTATGAAATCCTCCGATTACGATTATCTCTTCTATTGCAAAGACGCGACCTGTTCCCGTAAATGCCAAGAGGCACTGCGTTGTCGATTTGATCATACCTTTAATTTATGTCAGGTCCAAGTGTGTGGAGATAGCTGTAAATATCTCCCCCGAGATTCCCATCTCCAATGTAGCCCTTCTTCTAAAAATCAGTATTGTCTACGATACACCCCTCATCGACCATGGCATTATCATTACAATGATGCCTCCTTTGCGAAAGAAAAATGTGAGGAAATCGATCATGAGCTTTATCACCAGACCATAGGAAAAGATCGTATTCCCATTTGCAAACGTGGTACCGGATTCTGTCGATGGACCTGTGTAGGCGGTGACAAGAAACCCGCCAAGAAATGCGAGATTAAAGGTGGTCGATGCTACGAAACAAAGAAAAATTGCTGTCGCAATCATCCGAGATGCATGATGCTATCGGATTGATCTATTTTTTTTTTAGGATTCAAGACTCGGTCGATAAAATGTTGGTCGGTAACGTCTCTTCGAGCTGTTTTCGGAGCTTCTCGATAAGAATCGGATGAAACTCGTATTGTGTGAGAAAAGGTTCCAGTAAAGGCTCTACCGCATGTTTTTTCGCAGAAACGTGGCACGTGTACAGCATCCCCCGCAATACATTAAAAATATGGATATGTCGGATCTTGGTCATCGAAAACATGGCATTTAATAATGCCTGATACTGCCAGCTTTCCACACATTCATTCTTATTATGGGTGCGAAATTCAATCAAGACCTGATGCGTCATGTCCAAGAAATCAATGGTGGAAGAAACGCCAAACTTGTATCCATCGGAAAAAAATCGCTTGTCCGATTCGAGATCCTCTTGGAACCCGATCGACTCGAGTTCTTCTTTCGTGACAAGATTACCAATCAAAGACGATTTCTGCTGAAAACGGAATTTTTTCAGAGACGTCTTTTCCGAATATTCTTCCTTGAAAAAAGAGACATAACCTCGAATATTTTCCAGAATGCGCAAGACATCCTCTCCTATACCAGGCGAAGCATGGTCATAATAAAATCGCAGATTCGGTGCACGATCATCTATACATTCCATAAAAAAAATACACGTATTCCAGGCATCAAGCACCGGCACCGTTCCCTGCTCCATATTGGTGGGTAATGGTTTTTGGATAAAATCCACCACATGCTGAAAAAGCGTCTTACGAAACACCTCGTGAAGAATAAAGATCGGTCTCTGAGTATCCGGTAGAGCGCTCAGCTTTCTCACCACCGAGAACCAGTAGGACGCATCCCGTAATACATAATGATTGAGATGAGAATCTTTGACCTGACATAATAAATTCTCGTCGTCCGTAAACAGAATATCCTTGGTCTGATGACAAAATAAAAACGCATCCAAAATGCTCACGAGTAATCTCGGTTTGATCATCTTGATAAAGTAGAGCTTGGCGATGCCATGGAGAATAATCAGTTCCTCTTCCGAATGTTTTCCCCGTATGGGGGATCCCAGACGGTGCTTGGTCAGCGTTGGCTTTTTCAACACAAGCCTTGCCTTATCATCCTGATGCACAAAGACAATGTTCTTGATGGGGGTCATCAACATTTCTTTGCGTATATTGCATCGGTGAATGACCGGTGCCTCGGAATTGTCTTCCGATACCAGTTTTCGAAAGAGCGGATGCGTAATCTCCTCAGGACGCCAGGAAAAATACGCCAGATTCCGGAGATCATTGTACGCCTGATAAAAATAAAAGGACGGATACGTCCTGGTCATTCCCACAAATAAATACTTGGTGGCCCGTGTGAGCGCAACATTCAAAAGAGATTGACTGAGTAATTCCTCCATCTTGTGGAAATGCCTCTCCTCCGGTATTGTGCCACCAGAAAATCCCAGAAAAAACACCACGGGATGACCTTTACCCTTATCACCATGAATGCTCAGCATCATCAGTCTCTCTTTACCCTCTTTCCAATTGATCGGCTGATGTTCGTTAAAATACGTCCTTGTACGAGATAACATACAATTGTCCGCCTGTCGGTTACGGGCAAACAAACGCATGAGATGATGAAATACGAGCTGGTGATTACTTCTCTTCATAATCACAACAATATCCTTATAGCGTATTGATGGATCTTCGCGGGATAGGGTCACAATCATCTTGTGGACCGTCTTTGCCGTTTCCAAAGAACCCGCGTTGTTTGACGTGGCATCATGAGTAAAGAAAAACGGACGATTTCCTGGGAGTTCGAAATAATGTTTCATTTCCGGAATACCATATTTGACACGAAACATCCGCGTGATACAATTGACCACATCTAAATGACTTTTGGGACACCGATAACAGGTCTTGAGACGAAAATCGGTAGGCCGGAGCTCATCAATCATGATAAGCGGATGCTTCATATCGGACAGCGCCTGTGGAAAAATGGTCTGAAGCATGTCCCCCATCACGACCAGCTTGGTATTCTTGCTGGAGGATGACTTGAAAAACTCGATCAAGATCTCGGCGCGCACCGGAGAGATATCCTGAAACTCGTCCACAAGAATAAGGGTGGCCTTGCGACCATTCTTGAGATAGAAATGGGGATGTTTACCGGATCGCAAATGTTCCAACAATCGCACGGCCTTTTTATCAAAATCTGTCGAGAATAACTCGGAATCTTCATGCTCTTGCAATTGTCGATGGATAAAGGCATCATAATTCGCAATCTCAATGACATGACCCTTCCATTCCCCCATATAATGATTACTGATACCTTGTTTTTCAATAGGTATCTTGAGATAATTTTGTAGTCTTTCGGTGATCTCATCGGTGACGGAACCCACAAGAGTCAGAAAAAGACACGCCTGATGTTCTTTTTTTGCATTTTCCAACGAATGGATACCGCATTTAATCATTGTGTCGGTCTTGCGACTTCCGGCACACCCACTTACTTTTTTAATTCTCGATCGATCACGAACAATCTTTTCTTGATCCAATGATATGAATTCCATACCTTTAATGAACAGGGTAAAAGATTTTTAAATTGAAAAAAAAAACATTTCTTTTTTTGTCCTGGGAAAGAAGAAATGACCGATTGTCCCAATTTTTCAGGGGTGCCTATTCCTCGACCCTATCTGGAACCGTATCAGCGCCAGGAGTGGTTTTATCTGTCTCCAAAGTGTACCTATTCACAGAATCCTCTCACTGCGTCGTCACAACGAGAAAATTACAAGCCACCTTCTTATCCGACACCGATGAATAGGACTCTCCAACCCGTACCGGCGTTTCAATCGAATAGCAATTCACCTCTTCAAACTAATGTCATTTACATTGCAAGGCCAAAACCCGGAGGCACGTATTATGCTTTTCCTGATGCGTATTCGTCATTTCCCTATATGCCTTGTGTTTATCCTAATACGAGCACGGAGACTTATTCCACGTAATGGGATAGTTAGAGTGTTGATGAATTTTTTGGAGGAATATTAAAAAATATTCAATTTTTTTGTATACAATTTTGCTCAACAACAACTGCAAGGACAAGCAGAAGATGTTGCATTATTCAGAGAGCTTCTCCAACAACAACAAGCAAATAGAAGAATGAAAAATGGGAAGCAATTTTTCTCCCAACCTCAGAACCATGCTCCTCCATAATGGAAAAGTTTGTTGATGAATCTAAAAAATACAAGAAAATTAAAATTATTAAAAAAAAAAAATTCAACTTTTTTTTTTTTATAGAGATGATATAAAAAAATATGGCACAACAGCAACAAAAAAAACAGGTACAAGATATTTTTAAA
>Ga0209086_10000064_pt1 | contig 94509 bp, 75 predicted proteins | sample M_130207_XF_Meta_FD_187312 | JGI IMG/M metagenome (GOLD analysis project Ga0209086, IMG submission 187312) | Freshwater microbial communities from Lake Montjoie, Canada to study carbon cycling - M_130207_XF_MetaG (SPAdes) (version 2) | ecosystem: Environmental > Aquatic > Freshwater > Lake... | reverse complement strand
CTCTATTTACAGAAAATCATTTCAATTTTTTTCTTTTTACTCTTCTCTTTCCTCTTCTTACCTTTTTTTACTCCTTTTGACATGTGACCACGCTTTCTTTTCGGAAGACGGCGCGGCCGGACCGGACTTTCTATTTCTCCGGCCGCACCAACGACGCGTAAAACAATTTCACGCGCTTGTTTACCAGGATTTTTGACACATCGTAGCTGCTTATACTTACTCCCGCCAACGATTTGATACGGGAAAGCGCGACATAACTCTGGCCTGCCTCAAACACGCCATCCCCGATATCAATGATACACCGGTCCAATGTCGCACCCTGACTTTTGTGGATTGTAATCGCCCAAGCGAGTATAAGCGGGATTTGAGATACACCGACACCCGGGATATTGTCGCTGACCCATGTATGATAATTAATCACCATTTCGAGTCCATTATTGAACCGAACGACCGGTAATTCGGGGACGGTTTCAGTCATACGAATAATGACCCCCTGACTTCCATTACAAATCGGGGTTGATTCGGTGGTAACAGCCTCTTCCATATTAATCACACACATGACTTGTGCACCGACTTTCAATTGAACGACTTCGTCACACAATATACTGTTTTTAAGTGCGGACATTTCCATGCTGATGCGTTCCTGGGATTGCGACGCACGGAACTGACGTTCCTTATCCGACAATGGGAGGTCGGATACATATTTCAGTTTGTAGGAATATGTGCGAGCATCCGGGTCCAGTATTTTCAATTTTTCCATTTCCAACCGGTTGATTTCATCGACGCGTGCGCGGGTAGAGTAAAGCAGGGTCGGTTTGGTCTGCGGCGTCCCGTCTTCAGATACGTCGGGAAGAACAACCCCCACACGAGAACGCAGGATTTCGTCCGTTCGACGCGTAATGCGCCCTTCACGCACTTGGTTTAATACCTGGCAGTAGACTGGGTCGCTTTGGCGAAATATCTGTTTCAATTGGATGTGATTCTCTTTAGGGAATGCGGTAAACCAAGATTCGCTTTCAAAGCAGAATCGCGCATTGTCGGGGTCTTCGGTATTCACGCCGACGGGTGGTAGTTGGTAGAAATCCCCGCAAAAGATAACCTGAATACCACCGAACGGACGCGAGTGGCAGTTTCGCACGGTTTTACCGACAATATTCAGAATATCAAACAACCGTTTCGACATCATACTCACCTCGTCGATGATGAGTGTGCGCGTCTTTCGCCATTCTTTCTTTTTGAAGAAGTTCTTATCGACCTTCTCTACAATTCTCTCGACATCACCGTTCGCAAGTCCAATCCCAGCCCACGAATGGATTGTTTTCGCTTTACAATTCAGCATCACCGCCGCACATCCTGTGAGTGCGCAAACCTGGATATTATGTCCGTGGGTCTGTCCGTAGTTATAAATCTCTCGGATGAGCGCGGATTTACCGGTGCCACCTGGCCCGGTGATGAAGACATTTTGCCCGGCGACGTATTTCGCAAATGCGTCTTTTTGTTCGGGGGACATTTCTAGTCCGGGTGTCGCTGATACGGGCGCCGCGGGTGCTGCTGGCACGGGTGTCGCTGGCGTCGCTGCGAACGATGCCGCATCCGCAGGCAATTTCCGAACCGTTGTATATTTTCGAATATCGTGATTTGCTGGTGATACGGTGGTCATGATGGTCTTTCCTGATACAATAGAATCTGGGAATAGATTTCAATTTATCGGGTTGAATTGCTTTATTTTCTTTTCGAGTAGTGTAATATAAGATATAAATCGATAGAACTATAGAATACAATGAATTATATCGCAACACATTATTCCTCACCGACGTTACGACCGGCAACTGCTCCGGCATTGGCACTGGCATCCATCGCCCCTGCGCCTGCGACCGACACCACGACAGTATATATATCAGCACAATCATCTGACCCGATATATTCCGGGTCGACATTATCACCCATTGGTGGTCTGCGTATTCATAGTCCCGAAAAACAGCGTACTTCTGATAATGTAAGCGCAGATATTTCCAATGATTATTTAGAACGCGTTAAAAAATCCCAGATTATTCTTGAAAAATACCCCGACCGCGTTCCGCTTATCATCCTACCCTCAAAAAACGACCGGGATTCTTACCCGATTGACAAGACGAAATACATCACTCCGAGAGATTTGACACTCCTTCAACTCCAGCAGATTATTCGTAAACGCGTTAAATTTCCCGCGGAAAAGGCGTTATTCATGTTTATTAAAAACAAGATATACCCGGTCTCGGCGATGGTGGGGGCCATCTATGATACAAACAAGGACCCTGACGGATTTTTGTATGTTACGTATTGCCAGGAAAGCACATTCGGCGACGTGACATGCAGCGATAAATAAATATAGATGTATTCTAGTAATAGTATAAAGTGATAGATGTTATCTCTTTTTACAAGAATAAACAACGTGATATATAATAAAATAATAAATATAATACGAATCTCACCACAAATGTTTGTGAATGACCGCGGGTCCGACCCCGCACCAGCACCAGCACCAGCACCAGCACTCGACAATACATCTCATCGATTATTCAACACCGAAATACCGAATGACATACTAGCCGCAGATTATGAATTACAAGAACTCGTTAAAATAGTAACAAACAGCAATATCAAGATTGATAATGTCGTTTTACATAAGAGGTTTGAGGCTAAAATCGCAAACCATGAAGATACGGTATTTAAAACCAAAATGCGGTTATTATATGTTATCATCGCGAATGATTTATACCGCTCGATATTTGAAGAGAAGAAATTATACAAATCGAACAAAACGAAGTATCTCGTTGGTGTTTTTCGGTATAACGATTATATTATTCGTATCGACGATTCGCCGTATTGTTTCTTAGATGAGCAGCAGGTTATCGATACAATACAAAAACACACCGCAATACATAAGGCACATGAAGACCCACATATCGTCATTCCATATTTTACGTATATCAACATGAAAAAGAAAGCAAATGGCAATATTTGCGATTGCGACCACGACCCCTGTGGATGTTCTTATGTCGGCGACGGCACTGCGGAATGTATTTCCGATTCGGACCGTGCGGACGACGCGGATACCGCGGACGACGGCGATTATTCACGCGTGTTTTATAACCGACTACGATACAACACGATATCGTTTAGTATTCAGCCGTATGTAAAAAATACCGAGTCATTACATACATGGGCGAAGGATAATATTACTCATAATGTCAATATTAATTTCTCGAAAATCAAAATCGAGTTTTTTACGCATCTGCTATATAAATGTGCGTTATTACTACATAAAATCCACTCCATCGGAATCGTCCACGGTGATATAAAACCGGATAATATACTCATCGAGGAAAAAAAGGATTTTAATATAAACGACCCGGTGAAATCTCGAAATTTTTCGGTATATTTGATTGATTTTGGTCTATCGGGGAAAGATAATGTCGGTATCGGGACCGGTGGAACCATCCCATTTTGCCACCCCGAATTCCGAAATATACACGATACGAAACGAACGGATAAATATCATTGGAATGTTGTTAAAAAGAAACACGATGTTTGGTCACTCGGATTGGCTTTTATTACGTTATATATTCATGACGCGTTTTACAATTATTATTATAAATATCCGTCTTATTTTTTCAATTCGACTGGGTATGTTAGCATGATTGTATTGGACTCCGTCGTACCCCCCCAAATGCGTCGTTTGTTTACAGATATGCTTTCTTATGACTCGATTTCAATCGATGATGTATGCGATAGATTACGTTGTACTAATTCGATATCGCCGGCGGCCGCGGATGCGGTGGCTGGCACAGGTGTTACAGCGGCGGCGGCGGCGGCGGCGGCCACAGAGGAGGCTGAGGCAGACTCTGTAATCGACGTCCCTAATACAGATGATATCACCTGATTGTCACGTTCGGGTATGTTCGATGGTCCTGGTGCGGCGGTTATACTAAACGGGTTATGATGGTTCCGTAAAGACGAGGGCAAATATTGGTTATCATAATGTTGAGGATTTATCGCTGCGGACGTCCGGTCTTTATTATCACTGCCGCTGCCGCTGCCGGTACCGGTGCCGGTGTTTGTGGCTGGTGACACAGTCGACGCTGTCGATTTCGGTTTGAATTGGTCGGGAATATGTGCCCGTTTTTCCAACGTATCGCGCTTGATATTCAGATTCTGAAGAACATTCATCAATGTGCGCGGTAGAATCGCGACCGAGTTCATATGTGTGCGGTATTTGAACGAGCAAATGCTTGTTTCAGGGACGACGAACTGGATACTATACCACCAATACGCAGGTATATACATTATCATCCCCTGGAATAATTCGACTTCGAGTGTCTTGATTTTATCGAAATCGTCCTGATATTCGGGCTGGACCTTCCACGGGTTGACGGGTGACCGAAACTCGAAAACGTCATAATCGCTAATTGGATACAGATATTTACTGTCTTTCGGGGGTATCAACAGGATTTTCACCCGGCCTTGTGTTACGAGGAAATAATTACGGTAATTCAATTCGTATCTCAGGGGGGTAGTTGTGGCTACCGACGCCATCATAATATCATACATACACGTCGAGACCATATACGGTCTCAGAAAATCGTCGTTTAATTGGAACACATTTAATAATCCGGTTTCATCGATGAAATCGGTATTGTTTTCGCTGATATATTTCGCTTCGGTGTCCTTCTGGAATACTTCGTGTGCGATTTTCAGTGATATTGGAATATAAAGAACCGTAATATTGTCTGAACCCTTTTGCGACTTGTCGACCGACCCCGATACCGACACGTCCCGCACCTGAATATCGAACGCACGATATTTTGTGGTTATACCGTGATAGGATAACGATGTTAGTAAATGTTCGTTATAATATTCAAATGTCGTCGGTTGTCGTATATCACATACTTCTTCTAAACGTTGTTTTGAAGGTTGTTCTATTTCATATACTTCTAAATCATTACTACGTTTCATATGAAAGTGGATATGAAGATATAAGAAAAGTACAATACAAAAAATAAAGATGGAAACAATTAACATCGGGATTGCGAGAATGTAAATATTAGTATTATTATGATTCAATACTAATATTTATATGTTTATACTCAATTACTTTTATGTTAGATTTCGTTGATAATTAAAGCGATGCGTGAATCGGACGGGAAATGTGGCGGGGTATTTTCGTATTCATGGAACTCGTCGTCGACAGCGTCATCATCGACGGCGTTATCATCGGCGGTCTCGATGGTCTCGGCGGTCTCGGCGGTCTCGGCGGTCTCGGCGGTCTCGGCGGTCTCGGTGACCGGTTCGAGTGTGTCATCAATACTCATAACAACATTATCCATATTCGGCACGATATAGCTATCAAATCGCACTTCTTGTTCGGGTACTACATCGGTTTGATACAGGCCATTTTCATCGATTTTAGATTGTTCGTTTGAATCATTACTATTGGTTAGGCTAATACTAACACTATGACCGTCGGCACTGGCACTGGCGTCGACGTCGACGTCGACGGCGACTTCTTCATATATATCATAATCGTCTCTTCCTGCTTCAGGGTAATAACGCGGCTGGTTCAATAATCGCATAACCATTGTATTCATTTCATTCAGCATATTCTGTTGTGAGAGAATCAACGCTCTCAATTCTTGGTTTTCCTTGATAATCGGTTCGATTTTCATAATGGTCTCCGAGAGATTGGTTTCATTCACAATCTTATCAACGATACCTTGGACGAAATCCCGACTATTGATTAAATCATTCATCACTGTATCCATCAATAATACGGTTTCATCACCGTCTTCAGCGTCTTCGGCGTCTTCAGCGTCTTCGGCATCTTCGGCGAATGTATTGGGTCGTTGCTTGTTGCGTTCGGAACGACCACTGTGGTCTGACAGCTCATCTACACGAGAATGAATATAATTGATACGATTCAACAAGTCATTCAATACAGCCACATGTTCTCCAATCTTTTCATCGTGACTTCTTAGAATAACAAGTGGAGGCGGTATCACTCCGGTAGATGTAATCATACTTACAAATGGCGTAAGAACAGCAGTTGGTAAATTACTGGAGATTTTATTACTACGGGGTTCAATAACCGGAGTTTCGATAACAGGAGTTTCGATAACAGGAGTTTCAATAAACTGGATGCCGTAATTTGGATTCGGGCGAGGAATCCCTTTCTCATAAATAAATTGCGGCTCGTTCCGGTTATGCTTGCGCGACGCGGTCATGCTTGTCGCTGCTGCGGCTTGAGCGACTGCTGCGGCTTGAGCCGATGCTTGACTGATTTCGGCGGCCATTTCCATCTCTTGAACCATAATCAGCCGCTGTTTAAGTATTTGCGTTTGGACCTCATTTTGTTTATGAAGTATCTTCACTTTTTCAGCGGGCATTGTAGACCCCTGGGTCTTAATAAGGTTCGTTCTCTGTTCTATTTGATATTTAATCATTTCAATATTCTCATACACATTAATTGGTATTTGCGGGGGGGTATCTGCCATTTTCGCGCCACGAGGCGCCGCCTTAACTGCGGCGGATTGATTCATCATCGCCTGAATATTCTGGACACTATTCCCAGCATAATAAGAACCGTTGATGGATGACGGGCTGCCGCCGCCGATGCCGCCGCCGATGCCGCCGCCGCTGCCAGGGATACCAGGAGAAGATGATGCGCGCCGCTTACGTGCGGCAGATAAAGCTGCGTTTCCACTCATCGAATATAAGTTATAACATGTATAAACACATTATTTCTATATTATTTTCGCATTGTCATTTTGAGAGTCGAGTGGCATTTATAATCCGTAATCCGAAAATCCTCCAAAATATACGAATTAATATCATCTCTCAACGTCGCTATTTCTAATTGCGGAAAAGTGAAAGGCTTCAACTGTAATTGCCTGGTTCGCAAGATATCCACGTGGTCGTCATAGATATGCGCATTTCCTAAATGATATACAAATTCGTGGGCGACCAACCCGCAATGTTTCGCCAGGAGGTGCGTCAAAAAGCTATACGACGCAATATTGAATGGCACACCTAAACCGACATCACCACTGCGTTGATATAAAGCACATGAAAGACGATTCTGGTTATCTACATTAAACTGGCAGAGGATATGACAAGGCGGTAGTGCCATCTCGTTGAGTTGACATGGGTTCCATGCGGACATAATCAGTCTACGTGAAAATCTATCGACAGGGTGCTTTAGACACCGTATAATCTCGGCGAGTTGGTCGACGCCTTTCCCCGTATAATCCGCTTCACATGTAGAATATGTAGCATTAAAATGGCGCCACTGGTGGCCGTAGACGGGTCCGAGGTCGCCGTCGATGTAGTGCGACAACCCGCGTGATTCCAGGAAATCCCGTGACGCATTATCGTCCCAAATATGGACGCCCGCATCCTGTAGCAGGCGATTGTCGGTTTTCCCCCGGATGAACCAGAGTAGTTCTTTCAGACACGTCTTCCACGCCATTTGTTTGGTTGTAAGAATCGGGATTCTCCCCTGGTCTAATGAAAATACCATCGCGGCGCCAAATACGGAAAGTGTGGTTCCATTCCGGCCATCATGCTCGTGGTTTTGTTCGATAATATCGTGGATAAGATTTAGGTATTGATACTCCTCGTGGGGGATGACATCGTCGTCGACGATATAATGAGGCGTGCTATTTATGCGGGAAAAACGGCGAAGCATTCGGAATTGGTTCGATAATAATAGAGAAATGCTTGTGTTTAATTCGTTATTCGATTCCATTCCCACCGGAAGAATTAAATCTTCACTGGTATATATATACTCATAAAACTCGTACATGGAGGCGTTTGAAGAAACCGTCAAAGAAGGAACGAAGCGTGGCAGTTCATTTGTCGATCATGTGTTTCGCTTGGACGAACAACAACAAGGCGTCTTATTAAACATCGTCCAATATACACTCGTCGGATTTGTCCCCATCCTGATTATGTTGTATTTGGTTCGCACCTATGTCCCTGAACCCGACGACCACAAGGCGACATTAATGGTTTTAGTCGAAATCATCGGTCAAATCCTCTTTATGTTCGTGTTCATCTATTTTATCCATCGGTTAATCACATTTATCCCCACGTACTCCGGATACAGATACAGCGAGTTCAACTTTACGACAACGATTTTAGGAATATTGATGATTCTGTTGAGTATAAAAACGAAGTTGGGCGAGAAGGTCCAGATTATCGTAGAGCGCACGATTGAGCTCCTGGGCGGTGAGTCGAGTTATACCGGGTCTGTCGGTGGAGGCGGCGCACAGGGCGGTGGCCAGGGCGGTGGTGCCGTTCGTATCACCCAACCTCTCTCCCAGCCTTACGCGGGAGGTATGCCCGGTGGCATGGTCGGCGGCGGAATGGCACCTCCTAATCCCGTGCTGACGACGGGCCGCAATACTGGTACTGCGGACTACGGTCTCTCGCAGGCGAGCCAGCAAACCCAGCACTTTAACAGCACATACGCACAGAATGTAGGCGGTGGAATGCCCGGCGGCATGATGTCGTTTGAACCGATGGCCGCCAATGAGGCTATCGGGTCGAAGTTTTAGACATTTCATTTCATTTCATTTCATTTCATTAAATACAATATAAAGGACATAACAATTTATATTATATAAAACAATTTATATTATTACCTCTTTATTCCTATGAGTAGCTTGAACGAATATTTCAAAATTCATAATATTGTACCCACCGAGGGTTATTCTCAACAAGTTCCCGGACAAATCGAATTCCTCAAAAGAATGGTAAGTTCTCCGTCTATAAAACGTGTTATGGAAATCGGATTCAATGGAGGACATTCTGCGGAATTGTTTCTATCATCCAATCCCGAGGTAGAACTTGTAAGCTTTGATATAGGGCATCATGATTATCTCAAACGCGGTAAAGAATTTATCGATAATACGTACCCCAATCGACATACGCTAATCATTGGAAATAGTTTACAGTCCGTTCCGGATTATTCAAAAACCGCGAATCCATTTGATGTTATATTTATTGATGGAGGACACGATTATCCAATCGCATACGGGGATATTGTAAATTGTAAGAGTCTAGCGCATACAGATACAATTGTCATTATGGATGATACAATCAGAAATAAAAATTGGCTTCGTGGGTGGAATTCTGGTCCAAATCGTGCGTGGACCGATTCTATTACTAATAAAGTTGTTGAAGAAATCGGAAATGAAGACTGCGAACCGGGTAGAGGCCATAGCTGGGGGCGTTATTTATTATAATAATTCATTTCATTCATTTCATTCATTTCATTCATTTCATTACATTATTTCATTCATTACATTACATTATTTCATTCCATTACTTCTCTATAAACGTCTCACGTTCTATACTTTTCATAATTTTACGTTCACCAATCGGGTCATCCTTGATTTCGTGAAGGACATTTCGAATCATCTTATGATGAAAATCCTGTAGGCGGCTATTCGTCTCCCATCCCGGGTGTAAATCCATCCACTTTTTCACCGCAAAGTATTCCTTGTTGGCAATATCCACGAACACCTGACGCATCCGAACATTCCCTTCATCTCTCGCCCACTGGTGATTCTCTCGGATATAAATCGTGTCCCGCTTCTGGTCTGTACAATGTATCGGGCGTTTATAAAGGTCAATCTGTTTCAGACCGTCAATCATAACCTTGCTAATCCCTTCCACAAGTCCCTGATTCCGGGTATACGTCAGGTCGTCCATCGTGATTTCGAGAGAATTGACAAAGTCAGAGATATTCACCGCGTCTTTACATTGCTCATTCAGGAAAAAGTTCAAATTAAACTGGTTGTTATTCGTATTATTTACGATAATATTCCGTTCCTTGCTTAATTCCACGATTTGCTTTTGGAGGGTTTTATTCTGGTCTAATAACTCAAATACGAGAGAATTGACGATAGATTTCTTGCTCCGTTTTTTATCCATTGTAAGTGCGGATATCATTTTCCGGATATATTCTTTAAGTTTCTCGTTTTGCGCCGATAATAATTCGGATACAGCAGAATCAGCTGTCGCATCGGTAGTCACGGAAATTGCGGCATCGGCGTCATCCACACCGCTATCAGATTCGGACGACACAGACGACACGGACATAGACGATTCGTCATCGTCGTCGTCGTCGTCATCGTCGTGTTCGCCGTCTTCGTCGCTATACGTATACGACGGTTTTTCAGAGATTTGGACGGATATTTCCGAATTAGGTTCCGGTTCGTTAGAATATTGGAAAACACTATCGATTTGATTCGCCTTTTTTTTAGATTTGAAACGGTATCGAACCATTTCGGTATTATCATCGTCGTTGTCGACGGCATTGTCGACGGCATTGTCGACTGAATGGATGGCGGTTCCGTCGTCTTCATCCGTGTTTGATGTCGGCGCAGCAGTCAGTATAGCGGTCGTCATCGTCGTCGTCGTCGTCGTCGTAGAAATAATAGATACAGAAAGAGTATTCAACGATGAATCTACCACCGGTTTATTCGTGGTTTGGCGATGTTGAAATTGAAGACACGTAGATGTATGTTTATAATAACTCGAACGATGAGAATAGGTTTTTTTACAAAGGCAAATATACTTTCCTTCTTTACCGACCGAGGCCGGCGCCAGCGCCGCCGAAACCGTCCCGTCCAAAACCGTCCCGTCCAACGACGCGTCTACTTTATCGGCGAAAATATTCGGTTTATTTTCAAGAATCCCAGAAATCCCAGAAATCCCAGGGACTCCAAGGACGGAGTCCTTTGACTTTTCGTCCATTTTTTCATCGTTCAAATTTGGTTTCATTTTCATAATATAGAAATTCGCCCGTTCCTTGGCCTGGATTTCATTACTACAAGAACATTCCTCCAAAATCACACACTTCCAATTCGACCAGCCACCATTCGTACGAATACATTCGTATAATTTCGACCGATGATGAATTGAATCCAACGTCTCACGTTTGTGCTTGTATTTCCTCTGGATTATATTGGTTGTATATGAAATGTATGAATCGAATGGCGCTTCTTTTGAAGCCGCATTATTATTGGATGTTTTACAAGTAAGTTGGTAGACATATGTTTTTGAGTAGTCAACATACTTTCGCGGCATTTTTCACCCGTTTAAATTTGGATATATCGAGAGATTTTTGATATTATCGAGAGATTCGTCTATTATGTGTCTACTATATAGCTCTAATATTTATTCATTCCCGCACACTGACTTTTCATTTCTCCCAGAGATTTTGGCAACATTCGCACCATCGGTTGGTCTAAATGTTGCCAAAATCTTATCAATATTTGAACATCATCGTCTAAAACGTGTAGTAATTCGGGGGGATTTTTCTGTAGTAATGTAGTAATTTGTAGTAATTTGTCAAAATGCACTTTAGAGATTTTGGCAACATTTAGACCATATTCAATCACATCACCAAAAACAAAACGGCTATATATGGTCTTGGGGAAAAAGGGTTTTTTGGTTTTTTTAAATAAATGTCCAAATCCGGGTTTGGCCGTTCTGCTTTTAAAACGCGTTTTTTCGCATGTTTAGCCTGACGAGAGCATAATTTACGATTTCCGCCATTTTTGTCTTGAAACCTGGCGGGGTGACCGTCAGCGTTTTCGCGAATCACCCTCCGGCGCCATTTTTGGGCGGGACCGTGCCATTTTCCCGCCTTACTGACTTTTCAAAAAGCTATAAGATAATGCTATATATGCTCACGTTTTCAGTAAGGATGTGCTTGAATGGGGGTAAAACTGCGTTTCATGGTCACAAGGGGGGTCGAGGCGCGTAGGAAACTCACATAAATAAGTATTTGTATTATGTATATTACGCTTACGCCTACGGAATGAACTACAAGGCGACAGCGGCGACAGCGGCGACAGCGGCGACAGCGGCGACAGCGGCGACGACAGCGACGGCTCCTAAAAAAATGGTGGTTGTTGATTTGGAATATATGCGCCCATCGGTGTCTCGGTCCCGGCCGGTGTCTCGGTCGCGGTCGGTGTCTCGGTCGCGTTCGCATTCCCGAACAGACACATTAGAAGAGTACAACGTTTTGAATATTGATGAATTACTAAATAGACAATATACAAATGGATTGGAGGTATCGGACGGTAGTAACGACACATCTGATGATGAAACCGGCACCGCCAGCGGCACCGCCAGCGGCACTGGCACCGGCACTGACTCCGACTCGGGTATAGAAGACGACTATCCTTCGACGCACCCAAGTATCCAAGATACGGATTATGCGGTCAATTCCGACGATGATTTACTCCAATCGGTTTTAGATGAGCCAACATTCCCCCTGGATGTGAACGCGATATTACACGCGATGAATAAGAGTGAAAACAGTACAATCGCCAATCTTACATTGAAGAAGATAGCCCAGCGTCGCCGAGAGATTCTCTCGACATTGAATTTACCAACCGATAAAATGGAGGATTTTGATAGGAGATTACAATTGTACCGCGTCATCGAAGACCCGCGTGAGTTGAAACATACCCAATTATTGCGGTGGATACCGTTACGGTCCCTCGAAACCAAGCCGTATCTCACCCTAGGCGGAACATTGTTTTCTGTCAAGGTGAGACCAGATGACGGGCTACATCAAATCACGATACGTAATGTCAAACGCTTCGTGTTTCAAATCAAATTTGAACTAAATGTTGTATTTCAGCGATTAAGTCGCGAGGAACTCCTAATATTGCGTGCGGTAGAGTATGTCGAAGACGTTTGATGCGCGACGCGACCGACCCGTGCGACATACGAATATTCGAATATACATATACATTCATATATATATTCATATATATTCATATATATAATGACGTCTACACAGCGTAAACCCAAAGTGGTTGTGTTTGATGTTGATGAAACATTCGGGCATTTCGTCCAATTCGGTCTATTCTGTGCTGTCCTTGATGAATATTATAAAGCGGATATTTCGTATAAACACTTCAATGATTTAGTTGAAATATTCCCCGAGATATTCCGCCCGAATATTATACGAATACTGGATTATATTCGTAAAAAGAAGGATAATGGTGTATGTAGTAAAGTTATGATATATACAAATAATCAGGGGCCGGATAAATGGGTTCAGCATATCCGTGATTATCTTGAAATGAAACTGCGTGAAAGGACGTTAGCGTCAGCGGCTGCGTCGTCGTCGACGGATTTGGCGATTATCCCGCCATTATTCGACCATATTATCGGCGGGTTTAAACCGCGAAGCGGCGACCCGTCGTCGTCGTCGTCGTCGTCGTCGCGATACCCGGAACGAACCACCGGCGAGAAAACGGTCAGCGAATTTCTGCGATGTTCGCGTCTTCCACCTGATATTGAAATCTGTTTTCTAGATGATGTATTACACGAGCGAATGGTGGATGAAAAGGTGTATTATATTAAATTACAGGGGTATCATTCGTATATTCCGGTCGAGCATTACGTCCTCCGTTTTCTGCGCAGCAAATTATACAAAAACGTATTTGAACCGATGAAACCAGTAACTGGGTCAATCAGTCCGACGATGACGCCGCAAGTAAAGAAGCAGGTGGTAACTATCGAATTACAGAATTTACTTGTAAAACGCGACAAACAGGTGCAATATGATGCACGAAAACATCATAACAAAATGAATCCGCGCGAAATCGATGAAATGATTAGCAAGTATATATTACACCACCTTCAACAGTTTTTCAAGGATGGGCCTCCGCATCCGCATGCGTCTGCGTCTGCGCATGCGTCTGTACGCAAACGAGGAAGTCGAACCATGAAAAAAAACAGTACACGGCAACGCAGCAGCAGCAGCAGCAATGTATTTTATGTAGATAAAACATCCGCGGTGAAGAATATGCGAAACAAGACAATCAAGAACAAATAATCGAGTGTATTTTACTGTATACGACGCCATTGGCTGGTGGTGGTGTGATGTATGTAGACAATCCTTTTTCCGGCGGCCACCGCAGCCGCGATAAGTTCTTCCCTTCTCCTATGTGATTCGGGCGTCCAGTGTTCCTCGTCGATATAGACGACATCATCCGAATCCGTGCCCGATGCGGCCACTGCGGCCACTGCGGCCACCGTTGTATCCGTTGCGTCCATAAATGCCAGATACATTCGACTCACCTGATAGTCCTCGTCATTCTCCAATGCTAATGCGTCCGCCGCAGCCGCAGCCGCCAATGACGCAGCCGCAGCTCTTACAGCCGCCCGGCGGTTTTCTTCACGAGCGGCAACCCAACGCTGATGACGCACATTCCGGACATGTCGGTCCCAATTGCCCTGTGCTCCACGCCATCCGCACTGGCAACTCACAGGACGAACCGTCTCGAGTTCATTATATGTGTCCTTGAATATACGCAATGTAATCATCCGGATCGCACAATGAAGCATATTCGGTGATGCGTCATATCCGGCATTTCCTTCTTGCGGATTGTAGTTGACAATGAGGTCAAATACATCGTCTTCCTCGCCGCGAGATACCATATTGTGGTCATCGGCATCGTAGATGCTTGAATTCTCGCCGCATATTTCAACGACGATATCATCCGCCAGTTCCATTACTTCGTCGTATAATTCGTCGTCGTCGACAATATTGTCCAGAGTGAGCCAACCCTCTACTCCGCCGCCGCCGCCGCCGCCGCCGCCGCCCGCCCGCTGCGCACCAAATGCGGTCCGCTTGTGTTTGTGTAATGAACCCAGTGCGTTCATCGCGCGTAAATACTCACCGTCTGTTATTTTGTCCTGGTTTTCATCGATAATCGCCATCACGATGTCCAATTGATTTTGAATGTCGGTATCGACTCTCACTGCCACCGGCGCGGCGGCGGGTCTCGGCATTCCTTGTCCTAGATCTTGTATTTGTTCCATTGTATATCTATTCACACGCGATACTATATACCCAACAAAAACATTTCAATTTTTTGTTGGATTTGATTCTACTGCGCTGGCGTTGCCTGCTGCTGGTCGCGTAAAAACGTCTTCACTGCGGGAATCTTATCCACCGCACCCGATGTATCAATATAATTATATATCGGATGAACCACACTCGTGCTTATCGGGCGTGTTAGATTTTTATTGATTTGGTCCTTCGTATAATTCGCCACTGCGTCAGACACAATATGTGAAAACAAGATGAATATACACGTGGATATGATGAGTCGTCTATCAAATTCGCTAAACTTACTCCCCCCTAGCACCGCGAACTTCGGATTCGTCCATGACACCTTATTGAAACGAATCAATAATATGAACACCGCGATATATAATATCGTATTTCGAAGCACCGGAATGTACTCGGGTATTGTGTTATAAAACCCGAGCAATATAATCGCATATGTTGCGTAAAAAACCACGTCGATATATTTGTAATAATTCGCGTATTTCTGGAAAAATGGAGCGACCAGGTCGCGTATTCCGGTTATAATCGTCAACACGATATTTTCCGCGCGTGTCTTTATTTGGTCCATTGAAATCAACGCAAAATAATATACTATATATTGGTATTATTATTCAATGAAGCAAGGCTTATCCGTCGAGACTGGTCGACGACACCCGATCCGTGGCTGCTGTCTCAGCCAGATCTGTCAACAGATCCGTAATATAAAAATCAAGCAGCCTCGCGCTCGGGTCAAGCACTCCATCGCAAAAGGGATGGCGCCAGTAATACGGGATGGTTTCACCGCGTCCATCGTAGGCAGACTCGAATATCCGACGATAATAGAAACTCTCCTTGTCGTAAGGGGGGTTATAAAGCGAATACAATAAGTGTCGGGGGTTATTAAAATCCGAATCGGGGATAATACGATCGGCGTGTTCTTTCACCATTTGGATCCATGTGCGTCCATCCTGGCTACTCACTCCGTCGCTAAATGCCTCCTTTCTGCGCCACAAGACATCATCAGGCAGCAAGCCTTCACTCTCAAACGCCTTACGAAGGATGTATTTTTCCATACGCGGGCCCGTGGTGCCCGGACCCGCCTCGCCGTCATAAAACCGCTTGAACCGCGGCGGAATCGACATCACGTATGCCAAAAACGCCTTATCCGCAAACGGCACCCGTGCCTCCAAACCAGCACCACTGATGCTCTTATCCGACCGAAGGAGGTCAAAAAACCGGACATCGCGAATCATGCGTTCATTTTCCGCCTTAAAATCCGCATCGGACGGTGCCTTCAAGAACCCGCGGTATGACCCGAAAATCTCATCGGACATATCCCCGCAGTAGATAACGACATCGTCGGTCTGTTGTTGGATATATTTACTGATAAGATAATTCCCTACCGAAGCACGGATGGTCGTAGTACAATAACTCTCAGTCTGATAGATAGTTTCGTGAATCGCGTCCAGGAAATCGCGCTCGGTAAACGCGACCTCGTGATGACACGTCCCGAGATATTCGGCGACCCGACGTGCCCAAATCAAATCCACCGACCCGGTAAGCCCGATACTATATGTATTCAGCACAGTATCCGGTGCGGTCTTCTTCAATTCTCGCGCAACAATCGCCGTAACCAGCGAACTATCCAATCCGCCCGACAGTAAACATCCAACAGGTCGCTCGCTCATGAGACGTTTCTTGACAGCAGCAGTGAATAACTCGCGGATATTGCGGCAGACATCAGCCACCGCCTCGTCTGCGTCTGCGGCCTCTGCGGCCTCTGCGACCCCGCCCTCGTCGGGCATCACCGGATACGAATAACGCACACGAAGATTCTTCACCTGACACTCCAACATACTTTCATTGTTGGTGCGTTTCAACACCACCTTGTCCGAATCATAATAAATACTCGCATTCTCATAATACGACTTGAACACCGCACTGCCATCCTCACTATCCGCACCGGAATACTCCATATAACACCCCGCGGGAAACTGCGCGATGGTATCGCATAATACATGTATCGATTTCATCTCACTCGCAATACAAATCCCGTAATGGTCTGGGTTCAGTGAAACACACCCCAAGTCCGAATACTCGCCGCCGAATGCGCCATCGTGGCGGCAAACCCCGATATAGAGCGAGCGAACACCCACCGGGTCGCGCGCAACATATGTCAGATCACTATCGTAATCATATAATACAAAACCAAACACACCGTCCAGGCGACGCAGCGTCTCGTGGATTCCGATTTTGCGATACAAGTGGATGATAATCTCGCAATCCGAACCGCTCCGATACTCACCCTCCAATCCGAACTCCTCAATCAAACTACGAAAGTTGTAGATTTCGCCGTTACAAATCAACTGGCAGCGCTTTAGATAAAACGGCTGGTCTGCCGCAGGCTCCATTCCATTGATAGATAGACGATGAAACCCCCAGGCGCGAGTATCATCACGAAAAAACACCGATTTATCGGGTCCGCGGTGGGATGAAACAATCCATGTTTCTTGGAGTGTTTTTAGTTGGGCGATGGCGATGCGGCTGACGGTTTCGAAATAAAAGATACCGCACATGTCTGTCGGCAGAGTGTCAATGCGATACTACGATATATAATAACACAAACGTATGTTTATATTCGATTTTACACCTCTTGTATTTTACACCTCTTGTAAATTATATTTTCATATTATAAAGTAGTTACACAATGGAACTTCATGGCGTAGTCAACGGCGCATATTCAAATCACCACGACCGTTTAACTGAAATAAATACACGGATATATGAGCGTGTTATCCCTTCAACCGCACTCCGACCCGCCTACGATGTTCGCCCGATTTCATCGAAATACGCGACGATGCCGATACTCGAGTCACGCCCGACACCCACCGTCCCTATCGCCGCATACCAGAATTTCTCTACTGAAACCGTATTTAATCCGGGTAACGGGAAAGCACCGTGGCGAGGATGGGCGGAGCAGGTCAATTTAGAGTCATCATTGCGAAACCAATTCTTCGCCCATCAGCGAAATGACCGTGCAGAATATGTCCCTGATTCAAGAAGCGACCTGTATAAAGTGACGATTGATTCGCGTGATAATGTCACACAACCGAATCCGTATTTATTCGATAACGGCACCACGAATTTCGCACCGATGAACCCGAACCCGAACGATTTAGGAAGATTGACATTCGAGAATTCAACGAGGTATCAGCTTCGCACCCTGAATTGTACACATGATGGATTCTGTACGGGAGAAGGTGGTCCAAATATCGAACCCGTCACGAATTATATCCCTCAGGAACAACTGGATAAGAAACGCAAAGAAAAGGAGCAACAGAGGCATGTATCGCATATTGAGGAAGGGTTTTCGGGGGGGCGTGAGGGTAACACAACGGCCAAACCGTCGTCGTCGTCGTCTGATTTCGCGACATCGATACCACGTGCTAGCGCATCATCGAATGCGCGCGAACACCTGACGATGCGCCGTCAATAAATACCGATGGAGTCCGTCGGTATAAATAATATTATTACACTAATTTATCACGGATTTGTGTAATACAATGGACTCTGCCACCGCACCCGCTGCCCCTTGGAATGAATTCGACGAATTCACGTTATCGGTGATGTCAAACCGGAATCATTATGACAAATATTTGAAAGTGAAGACCCATGCTCAGACACTTGCCGATATATTTCGTAGAGAACAGACGTATTATAAAGAACGGATAATCGATATGACGAGAGATTTGTTCGACGGTGAGTGCGATGACAATGACGTAAATGAATCGTATCACGCGTATATGAAATGCTGTATTCGGTATTTGAAGTGGAAAGATGTAACGGAGATGATACAGAAGGAAAAATACGCTTCCGAAGGAGGTCCCGAAGGAAGTGTCGAATTAGAAGACGCCAGCGCGGTAAGCAACGCACGACAAGAATTAGATAAACGAATCCAAGAAGCGCCATTGCCAGCGCCGGTGCACGCCACAGAACCAGAACCAGAACCAGAACCCGCCGCACCACCGAGATACATCGAAGACAAAGCATTGATTTCATTTGCGAATAAAATGTGCATTCGTAAAAAAACATTGGACGATTTTATTGTGATGAAACCAGCACCGGTAGCGTCATCAGCGAATTTACCACAAATACGCGATTATCATGATGAAATAGCGAAGCGAAGCGAGCGCGTTACTGGTGAACAGACGCAATGATATTCAACGCGTTATTGATAACATCACCCGTATACATCGCAGCCGTCGGTACATTTCCCGCACCAGCGTCCCAGTAATATACGCGGGTGGGTGTGAGAACAAACATCTTGTGTCCGGTGAGTGTTTCTTTTGAATCGTGGCTATTCCAGAGTTCGTCAATGTCGTAATAACACGAATCATCGCCGAATGCGCACTGCTTGAACTCGTTGTCGTCCATGATGACACCGACGAAATCGGCCAAAACACAGTATTCGCGCTGGTCGCAAGGAATGACAACATTCATAATGTACGATTCAGCACTCATATACGTAGTGTAGCGGGTCTGAATCGTGTTGGTTGGCTCGGGCAATGATGATGATTCTCCTGTCGCCGCTGCCGCCGCCGCCGATGCCGCCGCACCGCCCGCACCCGTCGTCGAGATGACACTGTAGACGTGATACGTCCGTGTTTCACGGTTATACATGACGTAACTGGTATTATAATGGGAGGTCTGGGACAAATTGTAGACGCTCAATTTGTAGATATACCGCGTCACGGGATGCATCGGGTTAAGACATGACCGGGGGTGGTGAGATGACGCGGTGGCGGCGGCGGCGGCGGCGGGAATGGGCGCCTCGGACGCCTCGGACACCTCGGACGCCTCGGACGCCTCGTCGGACACATAGTTCATCGAGGCCAGGGCCTCGGTCGCCTCGACGGCGTCATTTTCGAAACCGAGTTCCGGTTCTGTTTCCTCGGCGACAACACCCCTAACAGGACGGCGCTTGGGTGTATATATTTTATAGCTGCGAAGGCTTGCGTCGGTATAAGAGGGGGTGGCGAAACGTGCGGCGCGACGAGGTGCACGGGCGACGGAAGCTGCGATGCTTGCGGGAGCCACGGGAGCCACGGGAGCAGCAGTAGTGCGGGCGGCGACGGCGACGGAACTACCGGAAGAGCGAGTGCGAATAACCATTGCGAACGAACGAACGAAGAACGAGAAATGAATCTGATGTATCACCCGATTGAATAGAATATAAACAGTTCAATTTTTTATGACATAATAGTATAAGTTTAGCATTCGAATGGACCAAGTCATCGCCGAGGCCGATGCGAAAGACGCCGCCGACGCCAGCGCCGCCGCCAGCAGCACCGCCAAAGACGGCGGTAAATTCAAATCCGTTAGTTGTGCGCCCAAAGATGAAACTATCAATGAAACCAAGGATTTCTCCTGTTATTCATCCAAATCTCTCGACAAGCTGAAAATACTCTGGAATAAACGGCACCCCGACCAGAAAATCCAAGACACAGACCCGCGTGACATATGGACCGCCCTTAAAAACAATATGAGCCGTGTATGCCACCAGGAGGCGTGCTGGTTACGCCAGAAATTCGCATCTTCCGGGATGGATGACGAGATGCTTCATCATACATTCGCACCACAAGCACCGAAAGCGTGGAAGAAGGATATCCACGAGTGGTTGTCGAGTATCGATATCGCGAACTCACTGAAACAATACGAACACGCGGTCCCGTCGTTTCTTTTCATCGGTCCATCGCCCGTCGATTTCGATGAAGTCCTCGATGACGGGCAATGCGTTTGGGATGAATTGTGTAAATTCGATATTATGAAACACGTGAAAAACGGCAAACAGAAAATCGGGATTGTATTTAATACAGACCCGCACGATAAACCGGGGGAGCACTGGGTTTCGATGTTTATCGATGTGCGCGCGAAAGTCATCTTTTTCTTTGACAGTACGGGCGATAAACCGCAACGTCGGATTCGCACATTTATGAAGATGGTGAAAGAACAAGGCGACGCCAACGGTATTCCATTCAAGGAGTATATGAATAATGTATCACATCAGCGAAACGACTCGGAATGCGGAGTATTTGCAATATTTATGATTATTCATATGCTGCTGGAGAAGATGACTGTCCACGATTTCCTGGATAAGAAGAAGAAACTAACGGATAAATATATGCAACGGTTCCGACGGAAGTTTTTTAATGTGGATGAGAAAGTTCCGACGCCGAATGTGGAGTTTTAGGGGGGCGTTGGCCCGCCCACCAGCCCCCGGCCTAACGGCCGGTCGTATCAAGGGAGGGGGAGGGCATTGGATGGTCGTATCAAGGAGTGTGGGGGGGTGTTGGCCAGTCGTATAAATGCGGAGGAGGACGTTGTTGGCCAGTCGTATCAAGGAGAGATGAGGAGGGGCGTTGTTGGCCGGTCGTGTAAATATATATCCGATTACTTGATATTTTAATCGGTGCGTATAGTATAACTCGTTTACATATACACATGCCGAATAAAACGATAACAAAGACGATGCGTCGGTCAAAGAATACAGCACGGAGGTCACGGAATCGGCACGGGACGTCGAGGCGATATATGCGTAAAAATAAGACGATGAAGGGGGGGTGGATCGACGGCACTCGCAACTTTATTGGTCAATTGGCGAAAATAAATAGTAAGCCGCAGCAGCGGGCTGTTCCGGATTTAAATTTGGTTGGTCAGGCGAAGAAAATAACTAGTAATCCGCAGCGGGGGGCTACATTTATGAATCCACAAAAAGTTAATATGGCACAAAATGTATTTGGGTCCGCTAGGGGTATGTTTGACAGATTTAATAATAGACAACCGGATGGTGTATCGAAACCGATGACGTGGGTTGAAAGGGGTGAGCAAGCACAAAAACTTATAAAAAATTTTGGTGATAACCCCTTCGTGAAATTCGCCGCTAATACGGGTGCGGCTAATAAAGCTCTTAATAAAATTAGTAATAGTAGTGCTGCCAACTCATTTAACGAGGGTATTATTAATTTTTCTAGGGGACGACGGCGATAGTGCCGATTAACCTAATGAATAATAAACCGACGCGGAAGAACCGTAGTTATAAACGGATGAAGGGATTGATGTTTAAGTTTGATAATTGTTAAATTATTAACAAATTTAATAATAAATCTTCAACCGATAAACGTTATAAACGAGTTATGTGTAGAGCTCCCACCCCCAGTATGTCCTTCTTACGCTGACGTATGAACGATGCGTCAAAATAATACCCAATAAATTATATAAACCCTCCTCTTATTGTTTATATAATGTCATCTCTCGAATCACAAGAAAACAAGCAACTTCTCTGGGGAATATTAGCCGAAGAAGGGATATTCGATACGGTCCCCGACACGGTAAGCACCGAAGAGGTCAAGCACATCTTCGAACGCATCATCCGCAATCTCTCGGCGTCTATTCCTGCCCTCATCGCCACGCGCCTGAAAGAGTTGTATATCGCGAAGGAGCGTGCGATAGCGGAAGAAGACTACGACGCCGCGAAAACCATCCGTGCGTCCATCGAGCAAATCGAAGCACCATCCGCGCGGATATTGAAATTAGATCAACGAAAACAAACCGCGATTCAAGCCGAGGATTATGATTCCGCGAAACAAATCAAATCGGAAATCGACCGTATTCGCATGGCGTCGTTTTCATTGACCGAGTTGAATAAAATCGCCATTCAAACTCTCGCAACAGGTATTCCGAAAATAACCGCGGAGATAAATGCGATAAAGGGTGGCCACGGGACCAACCGCAATGACATGGTCCATGGACATGGCCAGGGCCCGATGCCGCATTTCCCGTCGAGCCAGGAGATGTATAATGCGGAAGATTTCCAATCGCAGAAACGTAAAGACATCGAACTCAAAATGCGCGAGAAAGAGAATGAGATGCGGTCATTTCTAGAAGCACCCAGACCGGTTGAAATTGATTTCTCAGATAAACATAACCAACCGCCACCGAGACTGAAATCGACGACCCCCGCACCGGCAGTAGAATTGGTTCATTTGGATTATAATGGCGCGGCGGCGGCGGCGGCGTCCGTGTCCGTGTCTGCGTCCGCGAAATACGACGGCCCGGGTTCCGGTTCAGATTCACCGATAGGCGATGATATGGATAAACTTATCGCGGAAAGAATTGCGTCGCGTGAACGAGACTTGGCGGAAATCACGCAGCAAATCAAACGGTCGGCGGCACCAACGGCAACCGAACAAACACCGAGGCCATCGCCGTATTCGAATACGAATACGAATACGAATACGAATATTAGTAATGATATTATGATTATGCGAAAACCCGCGCCCGCACCCGCACCAGAGCATAAGGTCCGATTTGATGAAAATCCGGATATTATACAAGACTCTGAACAACAAGAACCGCCATTACAGCCACCGGTCCCTGATGTGTATTCAAGGCTGAAACGTAAGAACCCAGCCTAAAAAGAACGGTGTAAATGGAAATTTTGATACAAATGTCCGGGCTACCTATCGTTTTCAAAATAGAATAAGATTTTGATACAAATGTTGGAGCAGGCGGGCCTCCTGGCCCGGTGGCGCAATCATTTGTATCAAAAAAGTTGGAACAGGCGGGCCTGTAAGGCCCGGTGGCGCAAACATTCTTATGAAAAGATGACGCGCGACTGCTCCCCTGCCCCCGTCCGTGGGTCAGCCGGGATAATCGTGCGCCGCCCCCGTTCCACCAAATTCCCCATTTGATATAATTCCAGGTCATAAATAATATGCGTATTCGTGTCTTCCGCATATTCTTTCCCATTCACGACCAATTTATTCAACTTCACCGACGTCGTCTGTTTATTCAATTTCGACGTCTTGTCGTCCTCTTCCGCCGCGATATTCGGATGGTATGCGAGAGATTCATCGCCTACCCCCATACCGAATGAATAGCAGTTCAGGCGTTCCTTCGACCCCGCCGTCGCGTGAATCATACAATCAAACGACGACTCCTTGACCGCCGTCAAAATCTGGCGTGTAATCCGCTCCTTGATATTCGATATCTCATAAAGCGACTGATCGGTGCTCATCGGAGTCGTCCCATCCGTCTTGCTCTTATCATTCATCCGGATATTAAGAGATTCGTCATTTTCGGTCGCGACCTGACGTGCGGAGAACCGCATAATATAGAGAAACACATCGACGGTCCGGAGTTCTTCCGGTAAATCAATATGGCTACAAATACGCCGCGCGCGACCGATAATCTGTTCTGTGCGAACGGGATGCCAGTAAGGCTCGGTGATGTGAACGTATCGGACATTACGCAAGTTAATACCTTCCGCACCCGATGCCGTAATCATAAGGATTTTAATGACTTCACCATACATATTGTTCGTAGTGCGTGCATTCAATTGGTCGGTAATCGTCTTCGGCACATTCTTCCACTTGCTATTGAATATATTGCGGATGATTTCCTTCTCTTCCGGGGTTTCATTGCCGGTATAAAGCGCGAAACAGGGGCGTTCTTGTTCTTCCGCCGTCATAGTGATGCTCCAATCACCGCCGGAAGATTTACCGATTTTGAACTGCGAGTATCCGTTTGTTTCAAGGATGATTTTCAAGATACCGATTCCTTCTAATGTGCGGAACTGGCTGTATACAAGATGAAGTCCGACATGTTGTTTATCGAGGATATTATGAAGAATGTGGAGGAATTTGGGGCTGTATGTGGCGAGTTCATCTGGGACGAGGAAACTGCCCGCGCTTACTTTCAAGTCGCGCATTGCTTTAGCAATCGACGCATTGTATTGTGCTTTATGTTCGTCTTTGGCAGACTTTTTGCCTGCTGTCGCCGCCGCCATTGTAGCCGCCACCGCGTCTGAATGTTCGCCTGTAATCACCATCTCGCCGTCGCCTTCACCGTCGCCGTCGTCTTCGTCACCGTTTCGTGTCGTAACTCCATCCAACATATTTTCGTCCATGACGTCACCTTCGCCTTCGCCTTCGCCTCCTTCCTCCACTGCTGCGGCTGCAGCGGCGGCCTTGGGTTTGCGCCCGCGTTTCACACCCGCTCCCGCGCCGCCGCTACCGCGCTCCATCGCCCGCGCAATACGAGCCGCCAACATTTCCGCCGTTTCATGTGTTTCGCCCATAATCCCCGCATCAGGAACACCGCCAAGCGCCGCCGATTTATCAACTTCAGAAGCCGAAGCACCATCATCGCCCGGCAGGGGGCGGCGAATCGAAGGTGGGAATACGAAATTACAAAAAGCTCGGGAAAATATACGATATGTGGATGAAACGTCGTCGTAAATGCCTTCACCGCCGTCCTTTTTGCCTCCTGCGGCCGCCGCACCCGCGCCCCGTTTCTTCGCCTTCTTCTTCATATCGGATTCCTGTTTGCGTTCCAGGTCACGCACCCGCGCGTAAATCGCGAACTGATAATCGCTCATTTCAACTTCAACCAGATGAAAATTGGTTGCTGAATCATATGTCGGCAATAATTTCTCCTGGGCGCTTCGAAAATAAGATGTAAGACCCAAAATACGGCGAATAAACATATCGCGGTTCTTGAATTGGAGGGTCGCCGGGTCGATGAAAAACCCGTTGAACTCGTCTAATTTATCGGGGAGTGCGGTGAAGGGGGTCTGTTTGCTGGATGAAGCGGACACTACCGAAATCCCGTGTTCGCGGAGTTTCTGGACGATGGCGCGTTCAAATGCCGCATCAGAGAGAAGACCATTATCGGTGGAGGTGGTATCAATAACAGACACGACGCCCCCCGCCGCCGCACCCGTGGCCGCCGCCGCCGCCGCCGCATTACCGTCGCCCATTGTCGCCGCCGGGTCACCACGTCGTATCACCCCGCGATACTTGGACGACACCGCGTCATAATCACGCACAAACCCAAACGGGTTTCGGGTAATCATTAGCTTTTTCGTGCGCGCATTATATTCCATATGGTCGAATGAAAGACCGATACCTCTTGCGAATGCTCCAGCGGCACCAGCGGCACCACCTCCCCCGGCAGCCTTTCGTCCCGCACCCGCCGCCGCCGCCGGTCCCCCCGTGAGACCGAATATCGTCTTGAATGCGTCCAAACTCACCTTCGCGCTTCCGCTGTCGCCGATAGTAAACATCCAATTGTCGATATTCCCGCGCAGAATATTGAACAACACGCCAATTTCGTTCGGGTAATTAATAATAGGCGTTCCTGTCAATAAAACCACCTTCGCATTTTGCGCGGACAACAGGAAATGGTATAAGCGATACGCCATCGATGTCGGGTTTTTCAGTTTATTCACGATACGACTCACGAAATTGTGCGCCTCGTCAATAACCACCACCGAATTATCGAAGGGGTTATGCGTATAATCATCCGTCATACTTTTCAGTTTTTCCGCACGAAGACCGTTATAATTAATAAACTCGTATTTGGTATGAATCATTTCATCGATTTGCTGGTCTACACGTAAACGCTGGCTAGGTGTGAGTTCCGTCTCATAATTGCTAGGTTTGGTCACATTCACCATCCACGCCCCGCCCTTTGAGGTCACAAATGTATCATCGGGGAACATAAGTATTTGAGATAATACATGGGTGAGTTCGGAGTTGCCGCGTGATTCGATAAATTCCCAATACTGGTTCTTCTTATACATCAAGTCGCCGCACTTCGATTTCATTTCTTCGATATAGTTCATGCGAAGTGATGCGGGGGTCATCACGACGATTCTCTTAAATGTTTTCAGGCCTTCTGCGATGGCGATAGAAGAGCAGGTTTTACCACTTCCCAACCCGTGAAACAGAAGCAACCCACGGTAAGGGGAGTAAATATTGAGGTAATCACGGACGATTTTTTGATGAATGAGAAGCGCGACCGATGCGGAATCATCGCCGCCGTATAATGACTCGCATGTAATATCGCTTTCACCGGAGGTGAGTTCATCGCGGTAAGGTCGAAACAATGCGTTAATATATTGGATGAATTTGGCGCGGTTATTCATATAAAATTCGGACGCCTGGATTTGGGGGATAGGGCGTGTCGGTGGAAGTCGGGTAGCCACAATAGTATCACCGACCTTATACGCGGATATATTCACGGTGCTGTCTTCGCGTTCTTTGATTTTCTTGACTTGGGCTTTCACTTCAACCGCAGCTGCGGAAACAGACGCGCCTGCGCCGGTGCCGGTGCCGGTGCCTTTCGATTTTGGGCGAAACATATGCTTTTTAGGCGCGGGGCCTTCTTCTGCGGCTGCGGCTGCGACTTCGGCGGCCTCCTCCGTCGACGGACGCATGACATCGAATTCTTCCGGTTCATTCGCTTCCGCAATCGCCATCGCGGCTTTCGTTTTTGACTGTTTGCCGACTTCTTCGGAGGGTAAAACAGCCCTCGCTTTTAATTTCACAACCTGAGCGTCACCAGCAGCGCCGGCACCAGCAGCGCCGGCTTCTTCACCTTCGCCTTCGCCTACTCGTACATCAGGCTGCGGTGAGAATTTACTTGAAAATGAAGGAGGCAAATGTGGAATCGGAATAACGCGTGCACGTTTTGTTCGCGTCATAATGGACGCACGGTCGACATCAGCGGTATGTCGGCTATCAACCATAGCTGCGCCCGAGCCGGCAGCCTCACCTCCGGCAGCCTCACCTCCGGCAGCCTCACCTCCGGCAGCCTCACCTCCGGCAGCACCTGACTCGGCCTCCCCCCCTTCAACAGGTGCCTCCGGTTCAAACTCCTTGGCTCGGTCAGCCATAACGGCATCATACCCAGGCAAATTATGCGGTTTTTTAAACATCTCCTCCGGCAATCTACGAATCACATTTATCACAAGCCCTTCTTTCGCATCTGAAACTGTGCGCGTATTTGGACGGTCTGTTAAATTCAACTGTTGTAATACATCTATTTTACTCATGTTCTATAATATAGTAATTCGATATTTGATATAATTACACACTCGACGATTTAAGATCGAACAATATATTACAATACAATGTGAAAATAATTACAGTAATTTCACATTTAACACGACGATTGTATAAATAATAACAAATCGTTAAATGAACTAAATAATTTTACTTTATGATTCAATGGTCTTTCGTTATTTATAAACCCTTCATCATCAACAACGCATATTGTAATATTGGCCTTACATTTTTTTGAAAGTAGTTCGCTTAAATAATTAATTTTTTCATTCGTATCGAAACTTGGTTTAACAGCACCTTGACAACTATCTAATACTTTTCTAATCAAAATAACGTCTTCATTTTGTTGTAATACATCATATAACCGTGTAAATCTTCGTTTATATTTTTCATTTATTGCTGGTATATTTGAATGATATTCCTCCGGGGACTGATAATCGGCATCATGAACACCAACTGCGGAACATATTCGCATGGGTTCACCTTTACAGTTATTATTAAAAATATATGTATGCTGATGAGGCGGGTCCCATACCGGATTTAATTTATCACATTCAGTAAATTCAAAATAATCGGTTTCAAATGTATTTATTATAAAATCAATATTCGACCATATCCAATCAAAAGGGTAGTATTCACTATTAAAATTATTTTTAATAAAGAAACCCACCTCGCAATTACACCCGATGCTAATAATTTTCATTTTACATAAAAACTATGTAATTATTTATGTCATTTGGCGAATTTTATGAAATAGATTGTGCCCCCATAATTAATTTAATCGCCATCTCGCATGTAGTTTGTTCAGCCTTCTTCTTGATTTTATGCGCGGCGCGTGCGAAGAAGATAAACGCCTTCCCGCCACCAGCCTCGCATATACGATGAACCCCCGCAAATCCGTCGGCCAAGGACTGAAACGGAATCGCGGTTTCTGGATGTTCGGCCACCTCGTGGATTTGTTGTCCTAAACATAAAAACAACCCCATTTCATACCCCGTATCCGGGTCACGCGACAATTCGATATAGTCCGGCGTCGTCTTGAACACTTTCTGGATTTTTACTTGGAGAATATTCTTGTAATTGTCGTCGTTTTTAATCAGGTTCGTCCAATCAATATGCTTCTCGAAAACCGACTCGATAAATATCTGGGCGATTTGGAATCCAGGCCCGCATGTAAACACCTTCTCAAACCATTTATCGTCGTCGTGAATCGGGACACGATTGAAATCCAGGAACAGAGCCCCCACAAACGCCTCGAACAAACACCCCAACTTCTTCAGATTGGTTCTCGTCTTCTTTTCCTCTGAATGTTTCGAAATAATGAACCACCGATGAAGCCCCATTTCAAGCGCGAATTTCCCGATGGCCTCATTTTTGACGATGGCGATTTTCTTCTCGGTCATAAACCCTTCATTTTCTTTAGGAAAACGGCGGTAGAGGTAGTATTTCGTGATACATTCAAGCACGCCATCACCGACGAATTCGAGGCGTTCATTAGACTTCGTATGAAGGGGCATAGCGTCATCGGGGCGGTCGACAAACGTGATATTTTCGAGTTCGTTCAGGAGTTTAGGACGCCGGGTATACGACCGATGGACGAATGCGCGTTTGTAAAGTTCAATATTGTGGACTTGCGATGGAACCCCGTATTTAGCAAGTATTTTCTCGATATCCGGCACCGTTATTTCCACATTTTCACTATTATATGGGTTGAATACGTATTTATCGTCTTCAACTCGTATAATGTCGTCGTCGTTGTATATGTTTTTCCCGACACGCGAGCTCTCCCCCGCGATACCGCCGCCGCCGCAGCCGTCGTGACTTTCGTCTATATTTAGAAGTATATTCTCACCGTCGGAATTATTATCGGACGAATGGGATGAATCACCGCCACCGCCACCGCCACCGCCACCGTTCTTACGAAGTCGAAACATTTACAGGATACTAACACTATGTATATACTATAAACGATTGTATTTAAGCGAATTTTTTATATTTGTAATATTTATAATTCGTTATTTATTATTAAAATGCCAAGTAAACGAGTAGCAATGAAAGCTTCATTAGTGAACAGCGGATGCCATTTCGGCAGTATGCCCGGTTCTGCGCCCAAGATTGGTCGCGGTTCCTGGTCGTCACTGACCTACCGCCAGAACGGTATGACATGTGACTGCCTCGGAAAAATCCGTGACAAGACTTGTGCCGAGCAGTACGCTTATTTGAAGGAGAAGAACCTCATCTTCAACTGTAAGCTTACGGGTGGTATCGGTCGTCAGCCGTTCACCAAGAACTGCGCACCAGGCAAGGCTTAAACGCCTCCGGTTGTCGTCGTCGCCAGTATAATTATACAGCTATAAATATATAACTATAATTATATACTACAATAATGGCAAACAGCAAAATCGCGCGTCGTGTTATGTTTAGCAGCACGGGCAATACCAATGGTATCCATACCGATACGATGAATGGTGGTGGTGGCAAGAAGGGTGGCTCCATTCCGTCGGGAACAGGTCAGATGCGTAGCTTCGCAATGAGGAACACAATCAGCGAACCGGCTAAGCACAAGAACTTTGTATTTAGGTTCATCGAGAGATTGAGTCCGGCGAGGCACTCAGGACCGAAGTTATAACGAGCATCGCGAAGTTATAACGAGTATCGATGAATAATAACATAAACACAAATTGATATTATTATTTATTTACACGTCATTCGATATGCTTATAAAAATAGACTGTCGAGAGAAAGACTTGCTGGATTTGCTGCTGCCAGCCGCCGCCGCCGTGTCACCAGCCACAAACCCCACCGCCGCCGCCAGCGAACCAGACCATTATTTGATGGATCTAGGGGATGGTATGACGATTAAAGTTCCGTTTCCGAAGAAGACGCCGCCGCTGACGCCGACGCCAGCGAATTGTAGAGGCAATTCTCTCGCCGCCGCCGCCACCGCCAAGACGACGCCGACGACGCCGACGCCAGCGAATTGTAGAGGCAAATCTCTCGCCGCCGCCGCCACCGCCAAGACGACGCCGACGACGCCGACGACTACGACCCACGAAATCAAATCCGAGAGATTACCTTTAGGCGATATTATAATCCACGACCCAACAGAAGGACGAGATATTGTCCTCTTCGAGAGAAAGTCACTGAACGACCTCGCAGCGAGTATACAAGACGGGAGATATAAAGAACAATCATTCCGCCTGACACAAACCACCGATTTTCATAACCATAATATTATTTATATCATCGAAGGCGATATCGCGAGATATAACGCAAAACATAGCCGGATATCAAAGTCCGTACTTCAAAGTGCGATGGTGTCGCTTTTGTATTATAAAGGGTTCTCGGTGATTCGCACGATGAGTGTAGGCGAAACAGCGGAGTTCATTCTACATTTTGCGGATAAGGTGGTGAAGGAACGCGCTTTAGGGCCCGCGGTCCCCGCATATTCGAATACACTGACCGTGCCGACACTGCCGGGCGACGAGGACGAGACCGCGACCGCCGAGAGATATAGCGAGGTCGCCTCCAAGAAAGAGAAACGAGATTACATTACACGAGAGAATATAGGCGAGATTATGCTCGCACAGGTGCCGGGGGTAAGCCCGAAGATAGCGACGGGGATTATGAAGAAATACGGCGGGTCGGTCTACGAGTTTTTAGCAGATTTGAGGCGGAAATTGAACGATTATGAAGAAAGTGTATCGCCGCAGATGTCGGCGCCCGTTATGGATTTGGATTTAGTGTCGACGAATGAGACACCGACGAAGGAGACACCGACGAAGGAGACACCGACGAAGGAGACAGATGCGAGACCATCGTCACCGATGAATAAAAACAAACTGAAACATATATCCGAGTGTTTTAAGGATATCGGAGATGGAAAGCGGAATATAGGGAAAGTGACGATAGAAAAGTTGTGTTATTTTTTATCGTGATAATGTAGTAGTAGGAAGGCACTGATAAAATATTAGTATAGTAAATGCCGCCAAAAGCGTCTCCGCCAAATCCAAATGCTGGCCGTGATATTAGTTTTACTAGGAGAAATTTCAGTGCAGAAGAAAGAAACTTTTTTTTATACCGAACTGTGTTTATATTAGCAAATATCGGTATTCCTGGAATAGATGAAATAACACGCCCGAACAAAAATGAATTACTTCATAAATCAGGTAGTATCAGTGATGCTGACGTAAACAAAATGATATGGATGGTTTGTAATTTTGCGGAGTATTTAGAGTGGTCACAAGACGAGGAAGCATTTATCAGGAATTTGGATACTGCGTATACGACATATCTGGAAGGACCATTGCAGCCCAGTATTGCGGTTATTGCTAAATCAATTGCTACGTTATTAGCTAGAGTATTTGTCGCAATCCAAATGCGTGTTAATTTGGGGCGTGGCGGTGGTGCTGGAGCAGCAGCAGCAGCATTAACAAAAGAAGTAGAAGCAACAGCAGCAGCAAAAGCAGCATTAACAAAAGAAGTAGAAGCAACAGCAGCAGCAACAGCAGCAGCAAAAGCAGAATTAACAAAAGAAGTAGAAGCTACAGCAGCAGCAGCATTAACAAAAGTAGCAGAAGCACAAGTACACGCAGAAGTACCAGCAGAAGCAGTAGCAGCAGCAGTAGCAGAAGTACAAGAAGGAGAAGCAGCAGGAAAAGCAGCAGGAAACGCATTAGTACAATCAATAGTAAAAGAAGCAGTAATGACCCAGACTGGTGGAGTTCCGGCTGGTCGAGAACTGTCTGCACGAGTTCGACAAATGAACGCTAAAATTGCCAAGGCAACCGCCCAAAGAGAAGAAAAAAAAGCAGCAGCAGCAGAAGCTGCAGCAGCAGAAAGAGTCGCAAAAGTTATAGAAGAAACCGAAAGGTTAAATAAGTGTATAGAGGGAGTAGGTATATCGATTAAATTTGTAATACCGGTTCCTGAAGAATTATATAATATTTTACCTGACAAAAGATATAATTCAAATAAATTTTACAAATTACTTCCATTAGTATTAGCTAGAATCGAATCAAGTATAACAAGAAGATTAGCAAATGGAGAAATTAAATCTGGGCCAGGTACAGTAGACACACTGAAATCTCTAGGATTACCTGACCCTAAAATCGCTATTGTTGATGATGATGATGATGAGGCTGATGGTGGTGCTGCTGCTCCTGGTCCTGACATTGGTGGTGGTAGAAAGAATGGTATAACCAAACGTAAAAAAAATACTACAAAAACAGGAGGATTGAAAGTTCGGCAGAAGATTTTTTATGGTGGTGTAAAGGCAAGACAGTATGTTGAACATACACAACCAGGTCCGCAATGCGATAGTACTGTTGATAATTATCACGAATATGTAAACCCAACCTGTTATATATGCGGGGAAATATGGAATAAAGACAAGCATAAATCAATGGAATGTGAACATATATTGTGTGTTATTCATGGTATTGAATATTTTGGATTATTACAGAGCGTTTATTTATCCGATGACCAAAAAGAGTTTTTATCTATTTTATATGCGTGGGCGCATCGATGCTGTAATCAAAGAAAAAAAAATATAGCATTTATTAGAAAAAACCCTAACCATGATGCCGCCGCAGCCAGACAAAACTTTTTTGTACCAGATGACGTGAATATACGTCAGTTATTAGCGGATATACATACTGTAGCAAAGGGCCCTCCGGCAAAACAAAAGTTCGATTGTACGGCCGTATTGGCCAAAGTTAAAGAAAGTAAAAAAGACTTTGTAGATAGACGAACTTCTGTAGTAACCAGTTATGTATCGCCATTAGTTGCGTGTGTAAATAGTGTATTTACAGCGCAGTTTCAAGCAAATATGGTGCTTTTTAATGCGATTGGTTGTCTAAAAATAATGGCTGAAATGTGTATTTACCTAACCGCCTCATCACACAAACAGCCAGAATTAAAGATTGATATGACAAAGGCAAGTGGATTTATGAGTGAATTAGTATTCCCGAATTGTCTTCTTGTTGGTCAAGGAGGTGGAAGCATATATTGCGGTAAAAAAACAAGAAAATCTTTACGACGTAAAATACAGCGTGGCGGAGCAGGAGAAGAAGTTCGTAAATTTTTTAGTGGTATATTTTCAAATTTAGAAAAAGAACGTTGTGTAAATGAATTTAAGGATAGTCTGAATATAGCACTGGATACAGAAGACGGTCAAGTAAGTAGTATACCGTTAAGCGATATGCTACATACCGGTATATTCGAATCCGACCTATCTACACCAATCGAATCAGCGTCAGTACTCCAAGCGCATACTACTAAAATAGACGCGATATTGTTTATTTTATTTATTTTAAATCATTATCGTAATCCTACTATTTTATTCGAATTATTTCTCACACGAAATAACGAAACATCACCTGTTACAGCAGACGCGGATGTGATGGAGCAACTATCAGAAGAACCAACTCTAGTCGACGAAGAAGAAGCAGAAGAAGCAGCAGCAGCAGCAACAGCAGCAGCAGCAACAGCAGCAGCAGCAGCAACAGCAGCAGCAAAACACAAGACTGCTTTCATAAATGTCTGTAACAGTGTATTTACTACGCCAGATGTTGTAAAAGAAATTATTGATTTCCTGGTAACATGTGATAAGATTCCCGGTTTTATGAGGGTTGTCGGGTTCTTATCAAATAAAAGAGTTGTGGGTATGGGTAAAGGGGCAGCGCCCCCACAAGCGTCAATGGCGGCGCCCCTACAAGTGTCAATGGATGTAGTATCAGAACTTCTTACTTGCGCTTTTTCCAGAACTGCTGCTGGCCGTGATGCTGCTGGCCGTGCTGCTGCTGCTGTTGCTGGTTTTAACACTCGATGGAAAACATTATTTAAAGGTCTTTGTACGTCACTACAACCAGAATTATTATTTTTAGGAGTGGAAGACGCAAAAGCACCGCTAGAGCATTTGGCAAACGCTTGTTTTCATTTGAAAACTTTTCTTGATAGCCAGAATACTCATATGGAAAAAAAGAATACGGAGGAGGACATTGAAGCAGCGTGGACCTCGTTTATGAATGCTTGTGAGCTGTTTCCATCTTGTCTTGTTCATGATGATGATCCCTTTTCACATTTCGGTCCGTGTTTAGTTTACAATAATCTACTACCCAATAAAGATTTTCAAAATGCTATGGGGTGTTTTGCGCTGACGAAGAGAATGGTTGCTACGGAAATGGGTCTTGAGGGAGCAGGTGCCACAGTTTCGAAGTCGGCAGGTGCCCAGTGCGAGAAAGCATTAGAATTATGCAGCGGTTTTTTTTCAGATGTTGAAGCAGGCATATTATTGGCTTCATTAGGTGGAGTTGTTAGTGATAAACCCGAACCGAAAGAGCAGGTAGTAACTCAAGATGAACATGCCGAAATGTTTAGAGCTATCGATAGGGCAATCAAAATCAGAAGCGGGGAACAAGTGGACCCACAAAAACTGGCGAAAATATGGGCCCAAAATTTGGCTCTCCAATTTAAACACATTCCGCTTGATACACTCCAAATTCATATCCGGACCGTTATTTTACCTCAAATTATCAGTAAGGCACAACATGAGTGGTCCTTGGAACTGCCCAAACAAACCGTCAGGAAACCCAAACCACAACCCAAACCACAACCCAAACCACAACCCGAACCACAATCCAAACTCAACGATGATGATAATACCCCATCAGCGGGAAAACGGGGAAGGGACCAATTTATAGAAAATTTGAGAATGTTTCTTATGAAAATTCAATTAATGAATTCGGATAATGGTGATAGCATGAACGACCGTAAGTTTATGGTATTAGAAACATTTATAAATCGAATTGGTGCTATGTTGGAAGAAACAGAAAAAAAACACGAAGACGAAGAAGAAGATCCTAAAAATGAGAAAATAATCAATTTACTGAATGAAATTATTATGGTTTTATCATCACCACCATCATCATCATCACTGCCATCAGAATCAGAATCAGATGAATCAAGTATGACATCACCACCCCATGCGCCTCACACGCTGCCTCATGAGAATGTTATACAGAAATTTCGGAGTTTTATTGAGGATTATCATGATGATAGCAAAATTATCGATTTTCTTCATACACTACAGTCGGGCGGTTCAACTCATACTAAACACAACCACACCAAACGAAAAAATCGCAATGATCGTCGTCACCACAAATCAACCAAAACATCAAAATATATAAGAAAAAATAAATATAAATCAAATACAAAGAAAAACAGAAAAAATAGAAGGTAATATCAAAACGGTAAATAAATCACGAATAAAATAATCTAATACTATTTCAGTATTACATCATTTCAATTTAAATATTCCATTCCATTCTATTCCATTCCATCCCCATAATGAACGCCATCCTCCCAAACTCGAATGATCAATCCACCGACACCCTCGCCAAATACGTCGTTTTAGGAATATTTATTATCGTCGCACTGGTCGTAATCCAGTATATTTTCCGTAATCATATCGGAATGATTGAAGGTCTCGGAAACCGGAATTCCAAAAAGGGTTCCACCGACCCTCTCGAAGACGAAAACGACGGCGATATTATCACCATCGCCAAGCGCCAGGAAGAACTCGCGACGAAGACTCAGAAATCCCTGAATATGGATTCACATTATAATCATTATAACAAAATCATCGAGAATATGGACCAGTGGGTGAATGCGAAGATTGTGAATTCTCTCAAAAGCGTCTCTCGAGAAGTCCACGGCGAAGGGAAGATGGAAGACATCATCCGGCATATGAATGAATTGAATACGATGAATAAGTTCAAGTTGACTTTAGAAGAATGTGCTCGGTATATCGATTCCTCGTGAAAAGTCGTTGCGATTCCTCGTGAAAAGTCGTTGCGCATCCTCCTCCTACGTCGTTCGGCTGCTCCACTTCTTTTCACTCGGGGTCTTCCTCTATCTTAAGTTGAATTATAAACAACTCAATGATTACTTATGAATAAATCAGACGTCGGATTCATTAAGTGAGACCCCGAACGAGGACGTAATGGAGCGAAACGAAGTGAAGCGGAATTATCGGACGAGTGAGAAATCGGAATTATCGGACGAGTGAGAAAGCGCAATTACGTAGGAGAGAGGAGTGAGACCCCGAACGAGGACGTAATGGAGCGAAACGAAGTGAAGCGGAATTATCGGACGAGTGAGAAAGCGCAATTACGTAGGAGTGAGGAACCCATTCACAACGACATTATACAGCGCCAGAGTTATAGCAGACCCTCCAAGAATATGCCACAATGAATGAAGCGGTGCATACCCGTGTCTATCCAATATAAAACACACAATACCAAGTGAAATCAGCGAACCGACAATCGCACCATAATTCCATTTCATACGATAGCACGATAATAACGAAAACGGAAACACGAGACCCACGACAATCAGTCCGATTCGTGTGCTATACCGCCACATCATAATATACACGATACCCAATACTAACAATACCGACGACTGAACCTCCAACCCGATCCCAAACGTCGACATTGTAACGGACGCAAATATAAATGACGCAAAAAAGCAATCAACACATCCAGTTATCTCAAACAATGTCGAGTGATAAATCAGCGAACATATCATAACAACAACAGAACACATGATAGATAAATGTATATATCCGGGGAGCGCCGCGTCCTCTCGCCATTTTTCAAACCAGTCTTCTTCTTTTACGAAATAAAGAAGTAAACTACTCCCATAAAAAAACGAGGTTATAAAGCACCAAAATTCCGCGATATTCGGGTGGACGCAGTTTTTCGTCTCCATTGTCGTTATTTCCGCTTTATCAAACATCCCGCATTTCGAGGGTTGGCCGAAGATACATTCAAATAACGACCATTGTGCCACAGGCGTCGGCGGCGGCGGTGGCGGTTCATCGATATGGTGTGTCGTTTTCGATACACTCTCGGTGATTTCATCGATATGGTGTGTCGTTTTCGATACACTCTCGGTGATTTCATCGAGGATTTCATCGAGGATTTCATCGAGGATTTCATCGAGGATTTCATCGAGGATTTCGGCTACGACTGCGTCGGCGGTGATTGCTGCGTCGGCGGCGTCCGTGGCACACTCACGCCAACACAATGTCCCATCATAATCCCATGATACGATTTTCTCGGTGCCGTCGTCCTTAAGAAAAACCTCCCAATAGTCCCCCCCATCCCCGAACCCGCGCTGCTCGCTGCGAAGCCAAACCCCCGCATAAATATACGGTTTTGTAGTAAAATACCGCCAGTCTTGTCGACACAGTGCGGGAATATACTCCCATGACTTCCGTGTTGCGTATGTATATTCATATCGCTTCTCCGGCGAAAACTTGCCATCGGGTAGTGGCATCCGAAAACATTCAACTTCCTCGCCCGTTGTCATATTATGTTAATCTACATGATATCACAAATACGTTTTATTACATTTACGTCGCCGATTACGCTGCCGGTTGGCGTGCCTTCCCCCATTCCACGTCCGCGCCGCGACCGCGCGAAACCGCATCCCCCGCATACATCGGGTTCCGGTATTTTTCATTCGCGGCAGGAACGCGCATCGGAACGAGCGCCGACGTATCTGACCGCGCGGCATCGGGGCGCGTCCTGTCGATATACGCCCCCGACGCAACGACCGATTCCGAATACTGCTTCCCACCCCAATTCGCATCCATCGGGTTATCGCTATACTTCATTGTGAGTTCCTTCGCGCGGAAATCGGCGTCCTGTGTAGTATAATCGCCCATATTGAAGTTCAGGGGGTCAAATCCCGAATACATTTCATTATTGAAGGGCGGGTTATCACGCGAAGCATCCATCATCTGGACGAGCGCGGCGGGTGCGGGGGAATACGGCACATTGGGCGAAAGCCCGCCCTGTAAATCCACGGGCGACGGCCGCATCTTATATACGGCACTGCCCTGTGCATCATATGAAAACTGTAAGAACAGCACCGGGCAGCGAATCCCGCGTCCCTGTAACCAATCCATGAATTCCGAATAGTCTTCTAAACTTTTGAATCGGATAGGGTTTACACCGGGGACTTTCTCGACTTTAGAATTGTATAGAAAGATTTCGTTGCCGTGTTGGATTAAGATATTCGGGCATCGCTGGCTATTGGTCGATTCGAAACTTGGCGGTGCTTGCGCTCCCTCGCTGCTGCCGCTGCCGCCATCAAACCCTTCCGTATTCTTTCCATCGGGCTGGTCAGATTCAGCGTCGGACACCACCGTCCGAAGTTTGCGTCCAACCTGGGCGTCGGGCTCTATATTTATAAACCCTTCGGGTAATGTCCCTCTGGACCGCGTTCTATATGTGAGATATCCTCCAATTAAAAACAGTATAACAACCATCACTGTTCGTAATAATGGTGCGTATTTAACAATTACCCCGAACATTTTTACTTCGTTTAAAACCGTGTTCATAGCTTTTATGGAACGTTCTGAAATACTCATTAGGGCCGGAAAGTATTTATTATATACAAATACTATATACGAATACTATATACAAATACTATATACAAATACTATATACTATATAAGATGATAAAAACCATAGAGGTCAATCGTAAAAAAAACATAAATGAACTAAATGCCCTGGCCCGAGAAGCGCTCGACCATCCAGAAACCCACGGATTACTCGTAAAAATCTATGCGAAATGGTGCGGGCATTGCCAGAATATGGCCGCTGATTGGAATAAACTCATCGACGAATTAAAAACCAATTATACCTGTAAAAACCCGGATTGTGTTCTTACGATTGCGAACGTCCAAATTGAAGCCCTGGATGATACTGACCCCGTTATTCGCGGCATAAAGCATATACCTAAAGATATTAATGGCGTCCCCAGCATCATGTATGTTAGCAAAGGTCAGCGTGGTGTTGAATATTCAGGAGAACGCGTTTATGATAAACTATTGGAATGGGTTGTCGCACATCCGAAGTTCGGGTTGGTGAAGAAGCATCGTGCCGCCGCCGACGCCCACGCGCCAACCCACGCGCCAACCCACGCCGACGACGACGACGACAAACGTAGCACCATCAAACGTATCACCAATCATGCGAGAACCAAATTCAAATTATTTCATCGCAAATCATTACGCCGGTTCCATAAATCCATGAAGCAGCAGCATCAACGAAGCGTTAAATCACGCAATCCGACACCGGGTCGCCACACGAGACAAATACCGGCATATTTACGCACGTAATCCTTTAAGTCCTTTACACCCTTTACGTATAATAATATTCTCTCGAATATATATATTATTTTCGTATACATCCCCGATGAACCTTCATTTCACAATCTGCCCGCTTGCGTCGGTGGTTTTAGTATTGGTGATTCTCGCCAATATTTTCGATATTTATTTGGTTGGAACAAATTTAGTAGTGTTCATTATGAACGCGATCATCTCGGTGATTATGGTATGGGTTGCGAATAAAACGTGCTTTACGTGGCATTGGGTTTCATGGGTTCTCGTCGCATATTTAGCATTTTCCGCGATATTTTATTTATCTGTTATCTTGATTCCATCGGTAGCAAATGACCCTATCAATATCCATGTCATGGAGGAAGCACGCGCCGCAGTTAAGAGTTTTGAATAACGTGCGTGTGTGTGTGTCGTAAACGATACAACGTGTGTCGTAAACGATACACCGTATTATCAAACGAAATTGTAAAATTGAAATAAAGATTTTTTAAATGAATACAACACAAGGACAAATATTGTATTGTATTCAACAGACACACAGCAGAATGCCTACACCGACACCCGCGAAGAAATTCAAGATTGTAAAAAAACCAATGAAGGCAGCGACGGCAGCGACGGCAGCGACAGCATCTGCCGATGATAATAATAGCTTTCGTTTGATTGATTTCCATGTCCGCGAAACAGCAATCACAAATCACCACCAGTCCGGTTCCGGTTCGGCGTCAGAACCGGAAGGCGAAAGTACAGGCGACGACGAAGGCAAAGGCCGCGGCGGCGGCAACGGCGGCGCCATCGATACAAAGCAATTCCAAATCCAGATGTTCGGTATCAATGAACAAGGCGAAACCTGCTCCATCTTCGTGGATGATTACCTCCCCTTCTTCTACGTGAAGGTCGCAGACCACTGGACCAATACCACCAAAACCGCGTTCATTCGCGACCTAAAAAAGAACATAAAGAGCCGTTTCTACGAAAACAGTATTATCGCGGAGAAATGCGAGATTATAGAGAAGCGGAAACTATACGGGTTTGACGGCGGCAAAAAACACAAATTCGTCCTGCTTGTATTCAAAAACACGATAGTGATGAACCGTGTCAAGAATCTCTGGTTTTACGACATTTATACGGCACGCGATGGAAAGACGCGCGCACTGAAACCCGACGGCTACAATTTCGCGAATACGAACATCACCATCTATGAAGCCAATATTCCACCCATCCTGCGTTTCTTCCACATCCAGAAAATCAGTCCCTCGGGTTGGGTCCAGTTTTCCACGAAAAAGACGCGGTTGATTGAGAAATTCACTACGACGTGCCAGTATGAATACCGCCTGTCATTTGAAGACATTATCCCCCAAAATGAGAAAGAGACCGTCGTCCCGTATAAAATATGTAGTTTTGATATTGAAGCCAGTAGTAGTCACGGCGATTTCCCGATTCCGGTAAAGACATACAAGAAACTGGCGGCGAATATCGTGGACGCCGTTATCGCCAAACGCGCCGCCACCGACGAGGATATCACCGATGATGACATCCTTCATATGATGTATACCGCATTTCAGTATTCATTTCAAGGTCGCACGAAATATCCAAATATAGAGACAATTTACACGAAACGCCGCCCGAAAGAGGCGGATATGGCGCGGTTGTGTCGCCTGGTGGTGACAAAAGAGCTCCGGCATTTGATTAAGCACGAAATTATCGAACGCGATAATACCATCGAGCAGATGTTCGTCCAGATAGCGGAGGCAGCGAAGGCCGCAGCGGCGACAGCGACTGCTGCGGATGCGAAAGCCGGCGACAGTGACAGTGATAGCGACAGCGACGCAGGAGCCGGAGCCGGAGCCGGTGCGGAGTGTATCGATGACGATACACAATTCACTAAAGCAAAACCGAAGACCGCGACCGCAGGGTCCGCACCCGACCTCTCCGTGAAATTCGCCAATCTTCTCAACAATCCCAAACACAGTCGTGAAACCAAAATAACGATTATCAGTGATACGCTCGGCTCTATCTTCCCGAAAGTAGAGGGCGACAAGGTCACATTTATCGGGTCCACATTCGTCAAATATGGCCAAAATGGCAATCGTCCCTACCTGAACAACTGTATCGCCCTCGACACATGCGACGACCTACACGACGAAGTGCCGAATTCCGAGATTGAGTCGTATACAACAGAGGCGGATGTGCTGCTGGCGTGGACGCGTCTTATCCAGAAGGAGAACCCGGATATTATTATTGGATATAACATCTTCGGGTTTGATTACCAGTTCATGTTTCGCCGCGCAGTAGAGACGGGGTGTTATGAGGAGTTCCTGAAACTGTCGCGTAATGAAGGGGAGTTTTGCGGGAATGCGGGCGGTGGCAGCGGCGGCGGATTCGTCAACGCCAATACGGAAATAACGGCCGATAATGTCGCCATCGAACAAACGAAAATCGCACTCGCTAGCGGTCAATACGACCTACATTATATCAAAATGACAGGCAGACTTCAAGTGGATGTCTATAATTATCTGCGTCGCGATTTCAATCTATCGTCGTATAAACTGGATGATGTATCGAGTTACTTCATCGGCGATGCGGTCAAAAGCGTGGAATATGACGCGACCACGGATACGACGCGTGTATATTCGAACAATCTGGTGGGACTTGATGTGGGCAATTTCGTCAAGTTCGAGCAAACCAATCATTCGACGGATTTATATAAAGATGGGTTCAAATTCAAGGTAATCGCCGTCTCAACGGCGACGGCGGCGGCGACGGCAGGGTCATTCGACGTCCAGGGATGCGCAACCCCCGATATGAAAACGATGGTGCGGTGGGGTCTCGCCAAAGACGATGTAAGCCCGCAAGATATCTTCCGGATGACGAATGAAGGCCCCCGCGAACGCGCGATTATCGCGAAATACTGTATTCAGGATTGTAATCTCGTCCACCATCTCATGAATAAGATCGATATTATTACTGGTTATGTCGAAATGGCGAAAATCTGTAGTGTCCCTATCAGCTTCCTCGTTATGCGCGGTCAAGGCATCAAACTCACGAGTTATGTGGCGATGAAGTGTCGCGAGAAAGATACACTCATGCCCGTCATCGACAAGGACCGAAGCGAGTCCGGATATGAAGGCGCGATTGTCCTCCCGCCGAAATGCGGTCTTTATCTGGACAATCCAGTCGCGTGTAATGATTATTCGTCGCTGTATCCGTCGTCGATGATTAGCGAGAATCTGTCGCATGATAGTAAAGTGTGGACAAAGGAATATGACCTGGACGGTGTGCTTACGCACGAGACGGGGGGGGTAGAATACGATAATATGCCCGGGTATAAATACGTGGATATTACGTATGACACCTACAAATGGACGCGTCCGAAATCCGCGACGAGGACCGCGGCGGCGGCCGTGAAAGTCAAATGCGGGACGAAAGTGTGCCGGTTCGCGCAATTCCCCGAAGGCGAGAAGGGGATTATGCCGTCGATTCTGGAAGAACTGCTCGTCGCGCGTAAAACAACCCGCAAGCTCGCGGAAAAACAGACCGACCCCTTTATGGCGAATATCCTGGATAAGCGACAGCTCGGTTATAAAGTCACTGCGAATTCGTTATATGGGCAATGTGGTGCGAAAACAAGCACATTCTATGAAGTGGATGTGGCCGCTTCTACAACAGCGACAGGACGGAAACTCCTCACATACGCACGCCGTGTCGTGGAAGAAGCGTATGGCGATATTATGCTGCCGACATCGCACCCGAAGTACCCCCTCGTTCATTCCAAGGCGGAGTATATTTACGGAGATACGGACAGTGTATTCTTCACGTTTAATCTCGCGACGCCGGAAGGCACACCTATCCGCGGGAAAGACGCGATTGAAATCACGATTGAACTCGCAAAACAGGTCGGCGATTATTCTTCGCGGTTCTTGAAAGCACCGCATGGATGGGTATATGAGAAGACGATTTGCCCCTTCGCGCTCTTGCGCAAGAAAGGGTATGTCGGTGTGTATTACGAGCAAAACCCGAATAAGGGCAAACTGAAAAGTATGGGAATCGTACTGAAACGCCGCGACAATGCGCCGATTGTGAAGGAAATCTACGGCGGGATTATCGATATTCTGATGAAGGAGCAAAATATCGACCGGGCCATCGCGTTCCTCCGCGAGAAGCTCCAGTATATGGTCGATCAGAAATGCCCCATCGAAAAACTGATTATCACCAAATCGCTGCGGTCGGATTATAAGAACCCTGCACAAATCGCGCACAAGGTATTGGCGGATAGGATGGGTGTGCGCGACCCTGGAAACAAACCGAATACTGGCGACCGTATCCCCTATGCGTATATTCACAACGACACGAAGGGTGCACTTCAGGGTGATAAGATAGAGCACCCCGAATATATCCACGCCCAACGACTCCAATTGAATTATTCGTTCTATATCACGAACCAGATTATGAAACCGGTCCAGCAATTATTCGCGCTTGTATTGGAGCAATTACCGGCGTTTCAAAAGAAGAAGGGGCAATTTGAAATAAATGTATGGAATACAACAGGACATATTGAAGATCAAGATAAACGCGAGAAGAAAATAACAGAGATGCGACATAAGGAAGTGAAATCGCTGTTATTCGATGAGTATTTAGTGAAAGCGGATAATTTGAATAAAGGAAATCGCCCGATTACGGATTGGTTCCGTGGTGGCGTCGGCGGTAAATAAAAAAACAATGCCCGCGTCCATCCATGCGTATTTTTAATCTACTTCCATATAATCGTGATTGTCGTGGTCATTATCGGGGTCGTGGTCGTCGTAACGGTAATCACGCGTCACCGCCGGCGGTGCTTGCGTTGTCGTCGTCGTCGCTGCGGCCGTGCCACCAGACACCGCATGCAATATATCGCGGTATATAGCCTCGTCATTGTATCTATTATATATTGGTGGTAAATCATAAGAAAATGTTACACTATCATTCGTGATATTGTTGATTTCCATATTTGTAAAATTGCGATAATTGTGTATATCGTTCCGGCACATGGGACATGTAGAATGATTGACAAACCATTCACGTAAACTAGCCCGATTGAAAATATGGTTACATCCGCGTATCATGGTTATCTCGCTGTTGTCTTCGAATTCATCTCGCGATATTGGACAAGTAGAATTTACAGGAGATACAATACTCGCGTACAACGTATTCAATGTCGCGCGGTTGATTGTAGTCGCGGATGGCGGCCCTCTTTCGGCGTTGGTGGCTGCGGCAGTGGCACCAGCGGCTGCGTTGGCAGCACCAAACACAAGTGGTTGTGTATATGTGTACAGCATTGAAAACAGGTTCGTATTCGGGGCCGCAGTCCCGGCCGCTGGTTCTCGCGCATTCCTATTATTTTCAGCAGTCAAATAATTTGACAACATACGTCCAAATGCGTCACCTACTCTAGAACGACGTGAAGCATCCGCGGGCGCGGGAGCGGGAGCCACCGGCACAGCCACCGGAGCAGGCGCAGGAGCAGGCGCAGGAGCAGCCACCGGAGCAGCCAGAGGACTAGACGCCGCCACCGGCGCATGCGTGAAATGATAAATCGCCTCATCCGGACTTCTTATCCTGCGAATATCAGAATACCGGTGATAATAAAACGATTGCCTGACGATAGACCGGTCCAAATTGGCGCGAAGAGCCTGTTCCATCCGTGTAAACATCGCGTTTCCATTTACGATGAACTCATTATAGGAGTGTAACATATTCGTATATTCATCCGTATACAATTGTTCATCTTCTACCGCATTATAAAACTGGTTCAGGTGAAATCTCTCGTAATAGCGACTACTGGTTCTATCTCCGTCTGCCATCATACGGTTCGACTGCTGCGGCGGTGGATTCGACGACGGCGGGTTCATAAGGACTAGGATTAGGACTAAGATTAGGACTAGGACTAAGATTAGGATTAGGATTATAATAATATAAACTATTTCTCTATATCCGTTTTACATAAAGAAAACTTAAACGTATAAATTTAGTATTATACAAAGAATATCAATATTACTCGATATATAAATGACACACGCACCCGCACCGCCGCCCGCATCGCCGCCCGCACATCGATTCCCAGATTTCGCAGGCAAAGGCATCACCGGTCTAATGAATATGGGGAATACGTGTTTTGTGAATTCGTGTCTCCAGGCGCTTTCACATACCTACGAACTGAACCGGTTTTTAAACGACGACAAATACAAGAAACGGCTTACAAAGAAGCCCGACGCGGTATTATTGACGGAATGGGATAAACTGCGAACCCTAATGTGGAGCGAAAACTGCGTCGTATCCCCCGGCGGATTTATGGCGTCAATGAAACAAATCGCGCGCCTGAAAAACCAGGAGCTCTTCACCCAGAATTCGCAAAACGACGTCCAGGAGTTCCTGATGTTTATGATGGACTCGTTTCATATGGCTCTTGCGAGAGAAGTGAATATGACGATAACCGGGAATGTAAATAACGATAAAGATATCGTGGGAAAGAAATGCTACGAGATGATGAAGCAGATGTATACAAAGAATTATTCGGAGATGTTGAATATTTTCTACGGGATTCAAATGTCGGTGATTGAGAAACTACACACCGGTGGCGACGCGGGTGCGGCGGGCACGGCGGGCGACGCAGATTTTTCAGTCGATAACATCTTGAGTTTATCACCGGAGCCATTCTCCATTATTTCGCTCTCTATCCCGTTGGTAGAAAACCCAACCACGGGCAAAACACGTATTCCGACATTATACGATTGTTTCGTGCATTACTGCGAAGGCGAGCGAATGGAAGGCGAAAATGCGTGGTTCAATGAAGAAACCAAGCAATACCAGGCCGTCCAGAAGCGCATTATGTATTGGAGTCTGCCGAATATCATGATTATTGATTTGAAACGCGTCCAATATACCGAGCGTGGCCCCGTCAAAGTCACAATCCCAGTCGAAATCCCGCTTCATAGTTTAGATTTAAGCACGTTCGTCCGCGGATATAAACGCGAAAGCTATATTTACGATTTATACGCGGTTTGTAACCATCACGGTAATTTTAGTAAAAGCGGGCATTATACTGCGACAATCAGGTCAGCGGATGATATATGGTATAATTTCAACGATGAAACCGTGAAACAGACGGATATCAAGAGTGATGCCATTACAAGTAATATTCCGTATTGCCTATTTTACCGTAAACGGCCGGCCGCACAGTAGGTAGGTTCTATCAAACTATAATATATATAATTTGTATACTAATAATAGCTAATTACATATTGCGATAGAATATGAATCCACATAATTCAAATTTCGGTGGCGGCGGCGGCGGCGGCGGCATGCCGCATCTCAATAATGTGAGTGGTATATTTGGATGGTTAGATGATAAACTCGATTCGGTCATAAAACCGCGTTTTATCATTATCATGCTTATTGTTATCGGTATGTTCTATTTCGTTATAATGGCTTTAGGCGGGAGCGGCGGGAGCGGCGGGAGCGGCGGGAGCGGCGACGGCAGCACTGAAACTACGATATTCGCAAATACATCCATTCTTGAAATCTTGTTGTGGGCCATTTTTATCGTCATTGTATTACTTAACGGATTCCAGTATTTTTTCAACACGAACATAACTACCGAGTTGTCGAATCTGTTTTCGACATCACCGAAAATCGCGATATCCGAGGCAGTCCCTGCTGAACCGACCGCTGCGGGCGGTGATTTAGGCGCAGGTCCATCTATCAAAATGCGTAAGCAGGTATTCCATGTTCCCGCCAGTATTTACGACTATGACAATGCGAAGGCGTTATGCGAAGCCTATGGTGCGAAATTGGCGAATATTGACCAGATGGACGAGGCACATAAATCCGGTGCGGAGTGGTGTTCGTATGGTTGGTCCGATAACCAGATGATTCTTTACCCGACCCAAAAGGCGACCTGGGATGAGCTACAGAAGAGCACCGACCCGGCGAAGAAGAATAGTTGTGGGCGGCCGGGTATCAATGGTGGACATATCGACGATGCCTCTATGAAGGCAGGTGTGAATTGTTATGGTCCCAAGCCGGAGATGAACCAGGGGTCATCGAAAATGATGGCGAATATCCAGAATTATGAAGCGGGAAAGATGAATGACCCGTTACACGAAGCACGTATCCAGCAAATGAAGGATAAAATCAATCATGTAGTGATTGCACCGTTTAATAAGGGGGCATGGAGTTTGCTGTAAGAAGCCCATCGCCGGTATAAATGTAACTAGTAATATTCTATAAATATTATTTACATTTTATTACTACGCTTCTTTGTCGTAGAGTGTTTCTTTTTATTCTTATTATTCTTATTCTTATTATTCGTATTATTATTATCTTCCGCCGGTATTGGCCCCGATATTCGGTGTCTCCGTGTCTTCACATCATGATGGATTCGTTCCTTGGCTTCGACGAGAGAAAGAAGTGTATCGAAAATATCGTTGGGTGCGTGTGTTGTCGTCTTGTAGTCGCTCTCGTCGTCGGTGTCGTCGCCGGTGTCGTCGCCGGTCTCGCCGGTCTCGCCGGTCTCGCCGGTCTCGCCGGTCTCGCCGGTCTCGGCATCGGCTTCCGGCACTTCGAACGCATAATTGCGCGGCCGAAACATCGCTGGCATCATAAACAACCCAGCAGGAACCGCTAAATCGCGAAAGAGATCACTGAATTTATCGGGGATGAAATGCGGCTCGCTACCGCCGTCGCCCTCGCCGCCCTCGCCACCGCCACCGCCACCACCGCTCTGTGCGCCAGCACCGACAGAAACAAACAACGGCATCTTATGCTGATAAAGCAAATTATTCACACGATACCCACCCCCCATCATATTTCCTTCTTTATCTTGATGAAACACCAAATGCTCTGCTGGATTGAAAAATGGACTGATTTTAGATGACATTATGTTGTTCAAATACTTATTTCACTCCTACTGAAATAAGTATGTATTATTATTTCGCGTGTTTTCCGCCGCTTCACGCTTCACGCTTCACGCTTCGTCCGTGTCATCATCATCATCGCCCCCCTTCTTATTATAAACCCGCTTAATCTCCGTGGTTGTCTTCGTCTCGCGGTTTTTCTTAATATACGCCATAATCTGCTCGACCTGCTTTCCGTTGGTTATCAATTCGGTGAGACATTTCTCGATATATGTCAGCGTAAGTGGTGCGGTATGTTTCGCCGCGACAAACTTCAATTTACCGTCGGAAATATTTACGGTCGCTTTTTCGAGCTGCTTTTCTTCCACGATTTCGAGAATCTCATCATGGATAATCGATTTTTCGGTGCGAATATCCTTAACGGTGTCGTTGGTTTCCTTAATATGATTGTCTAGTTCTACCCAGCGTTTAATTTTGGTCTCAAGCGTGGGAGGGGTTGCGTATGTGGCGGTAAGAATAGTTGTTGGGTTCATAATGAATGCTATACTGTAATAATAGAAACAATTGGGTTTATATTGTTACACGGAGCGGAACGGAGCGCCGAAGGCGCGGATTTACCTGCGACGGCTAGATCTATTCCTACGAGAGAATTTGCGGGAATTAAAAGAACGGACGAAAGATTTGCCAGACCTGCGAGACTGAAGTGCCTTCTGACCGAGATACAGACCTAAAGGAACCAGCGCAGTCTCAACGGCGGCCATAAGACCGGGAACCATACCGCCTGTCTGGTTCTGGCTCTGGCTCGCTTCCTTCTTGCCCTTGCCCTTGCCACGACCACCGACGAGAGGAGACATATTCAACGCGGATTTGGTTTCAGCGGCCTCGGCAACAGCAGCACCGGCAACGGCACCGGCGACAGCACCTCCAACCATCGCGTTTTGAATCGGCGCAGAAGAAGAAGAAACACCCGACTGCGGGGCTGCTCCGGAAGCACTACCACCGGTTTGGGCGTTGTTGTTACCCTGTTGCATCGTTTGTCCTAAAAGTTTCTGGGCGATTTCACCGGCCTGCTTTAATGTTGCTTCGGATATTTGGGGGGCTCCATCACTGCCTCCCTTCTGGTTTTGGCGACTACGGTGCCTGCGCTTAATTTGTTTACGAGAACGAGAACGAGAAGGCATTATTACGTTATATATTACACTGACATAAAAAACATTTTGTAAGTGATATTGTTATAATATTTTATGGTAAATATACATATACGACATAATCTATCTAATAATGAAGATATCCCCAACCATTCTGCTGATCGGCCTCGGCCTCGGCCTTATTGTATTACCGGAAACGATAATCAATATCCCATTGTTTCCATTTGGACGCGCGGATGCGGCGATTGTGCCACTCAATAACGATATTCCCGCCGAATACATCAACGCCACCGCCCAGAACAACATATCCGCCGTAGGGGGGCGGTACCCCCACGCCGACACCACCCAACACAACCAATCCGACACCACCCAACACAACCAATCCGACACCACCCAACACAACCAATCCGACACAACCAATCCCCACCTATCGAGCGGAGCTTCCGCCGTAGGGGGGCGGTACCCCCAGCGGTCACCCCTTGAGTGTGCTGCCTGCGAATATCTAGCAAACGGAGTCAACAAAACTATCCTACATAATCCTAAAGTAATCGCCTTCGTTACCGCGGATATTGAAAAGGTGTGTTCGGTCTTGCCAGAGAGCGTCCAGGCGATGTGTAATGACGCGGCACAGTCTGTCGCACCGATGCTTCTAGCCCACCTAGGCGATTTTATTGTCACCGAAGGGTGCGAAGATTTAGGAGCTTGTCATTCATCGATTATAGCGTAATTCATAACCGAATAATATATTGCCTCATAATACTAATTTAACGACCGGTTACATTTGTATACTACTATTCGCATCATACATTCGCCTAAATATGGAAGTATATCACCCCGACGATACATTTCAATTCAACCACCTACATTTATCACCGCCGAACAATATTCCAGGCGGTTCATATTTAACAAAATACGCGTATTATGATAGTAAACCGCTTTATATCCAAACACCTAAAACGCTCTCGAAACAAGGTGTCGTTGTGGCCGGTAAAAAGGCGCATATCGACCTACTATTTACGGGGGGGAACGAACATGACGCTGTCTTCATCGAATGGATTGCGGATTTAGAGAAACGGTCGGTGGAACTACTTTACGAGAAACGGCATTTGTGGTTCACACAAGAGCTCGATAAAAGCGATATTGAAAACTCGTTTACGTCGCCGATACGCGCATTTAAGACGGGGAATTATCTAGTGCGGGTCAATTTAGAATTAAATCGGATACAGACACATATCCAGCCTTTTTTATGTAAAGTGTTCGATGAGGCCCGCACGATAGTGCCGGTCGAATATGTAAACGCACACCATAACATCATCTCAATCATCGAATTCCAGGGGATTAAATTCACATCAAGGAGCTTTCAGATGGAGCTGATATTACGGCAAGTATTGGTGATTCCTGAATTGCCGTTATTTGAAACGTGTGTTATCAATACGAATACGAATACGAATACGAATACGAATACGAATACGAATACGCCCAGTATCATAGAACCTTTAGGAAAATGCGAATCGTCTATTGATAATGATAATATTCATACGTCATCAACGACAACCGCAAAAGAACTAACTGAAAATTTAGATAAATCTCTCGCCGATCCAGAATTAAACCCAGATATAGAAAACGCACCGTCGTCATCTAGCACATTAAAGCATTTTGAAATTACAGAGGTAGATATTGATTTCAAAAATATACCCAATGTCATTGATACAGAAGAACCAATATTTGACGTTCCGCCACCCACCTATTCTACATCTGTTCCGGCCATGGCAGGCACCGCCACCGCGGCCACGAAATGGAAACAAAACAACAGCGGCGGATTAACCTTGAAAAAACACAAGGAGGTCATATACGAAATGTATAAGGTCGCAAAACGTAAGGCACAAGAAGCCAAAAAAGTAGCAATACGTGCTTATTTAGAAGCCAAAGAGATTAAGGCATCCTATTTATTGGACGATTTAGATGATTTCGATTCGACGAGTTCAGGCTCCGACTAGAACGATAGTATTTATTTTATCATTTATTTTATATACAATTAAATTATAATAATGAGTTTCTTGTCTGATTTAGAGAAAACGGTTCGTGCCAATCACATTCTTGTGTTTTTGGGTGCGATTGTTCTAGTATATGCTGTCTATACTTACTCCGACCAAAAGTTCGTGTTCCCGGCGAACACTATGGTGAGTGACGCTAACAACCGTCAGATTGCTACTGGTCAGCAGGCCGTTCCCGTCGCGACAACCGGTGCAAATGGCTTTTCCGCGGTGGATTCGATTACCGGACAGGGTGGTGCTCCTCCCGCCGGCACAAGCAATATGCCCGTCGCCAATCCATCTGACCTTCTTCCCCGCGACACAAATAACCAGTGGGGCAGTTTGAATCCCGCGGGCAGCGGCGACCTCTCCGGCCAGAACCTCCTTTCCGCGACGTTCTTGACCGGAATTGACACCATCGGCAACACAATGAAGAACGCCAATCTCCAGCTTCGTTCAGAGCCTCCTAACCCCCAGTTGAATATCGGCCCTTGGAACCAGAGCACCTTTGCTCCCGACCTGATGCGCACTCCTCTGGAGTTGGGCGCTGGGTCACAGTAACCACGCTCGACCGCAGTGCGTTCGGCCGCAGTGCGAGCGCCCGCACACCGGCGTCTGGGATACGACAGGGGAGCTAGTAGGAGCGACAGGGGAGCTAGTAGGAGCGACAATTTCATTACACACGTATCAAGAAGATTATACGTGTATAATATAAATACGACGGATTAAGAGTGTTGTGGATAGTCAGACGCTATGGCAACCATTCTCTCGACCATATTTGCACTATTCGTTATTCTTACGCTTTCCGTCATCATCATCAAATTCCTAATCGTCCCATCTCTCGTGAATTACCAGTACGGTCTATTGAATAGCCCAGATTTCACAATCGGTGAGAGTCATATCCAGGGTATCGGTATCTTCACCAAGCGTCCGCGTAGTAGCGGCGAACGATTATTCGTCGCAGTCGATACAAACGAGAAAGTCACTCCCATCGGCAGCAAGATAAATCACTGTCCATCGATGAAGACGATTTCGGCGACCGGCCGTGTAGCACCCGCAAACACCATCCTTCCGAATACCTATCTCTCGACCACCGCGGATAAAACCACCGGTGAATGGTGGATTATGGCCGCGCGGGATTTGAACATCGGCGATGAACTAACCGCGGATTACAACTACACGCCAGATTTTATAAGTAAACCCGACCCCGAGTGGAAATGTGAATTATAGACATTAGCACATTGAAATTACATACATTTATCTTTTCTAATTTCTTCGTCCGCTTCCGCAAAAGTTATATACCTCTTCTTTTCATCATCATATAAAACCAACCACAAGTTATTATAGCAATCGGCCATTGATAGTTTTACGACATTCGCAAACATATTACTCTTACTAACAACTTCATCGTGGTATTTTTGTAAATTGTATCCTGGTATTTTTGAGTTCATATGATGGATATGGTGATATTCTATTCCCATTGTAAAATATGTTAGAAATCGTGGTATTTGGATAAAAGATGAACCTAATAACCCGCTATTTCGTTGCGTCCATTCGTTGTTTCCTACTATATACGGTGGATTATATATATGCTGATTAAAAAATAATAAAAAGTTTATGAGATATCCAATATACGATGATGTTATGTAGTGGTATAATATTCCGTTTTGATATAAGTAATAACATAATATAAAACCGCCAATATTATTTGCTGTATGGTCGTATAATATCGTTCCAATCGACTTTGCTATTTTTCCTTTGTATTTACATTTTTTCATCACATATATAAAGCGTTGTATAACGAAGAAATATAGAATAGGAAATACGGTAAAAAATATCAATGGTGTATGGAAAAACCCAAATACTAATCTGGAACCCAACCCAAATTTCTTAAACTGCGATTTGTTCCAATACAATAGTTCGTTAAACTTAAAATTATACACATTATCAATGTTTCCGTTTGTCAAATGATGTGTATGATGGTCTAGTATCCAATTTGGAGATGTAAATGTGGTTATTCCATATATACTTGACAATATATAGTTTATTGTTTTATTAGGTGTATATGAATTATGACAACAATCGTGGAACATCACAAAACATCTATGTAATAATGTTCCCAATAGAGGGACAGTAAAAACACTCAAACAACTCTGTCTAAAATACCATAGTGAATAAAATGACGAATACATTAGAGCAGCATGAATCGAACAATCAATAAATGCTGATGTATAACATGATTTATATTTCGTAAACAGCTCTGTTTCGTTTATCGTTTTTACTTGTATAGGGGTGTCAATTTCATCATTCATTTCTATACAATCATATAATATTTACCCCCAGCATACTAAACGCAATAATATAATACAATGTTGAAAATGTATTCTCGGGTTATATGTATAGGTATACACAAATAGTAGTAAATACTTATAATGCCGACACAACAATCTCTCGGACTCTGTCGTTACAAGGATATATTCGGTAGGCCAGGTGAAGGTGCGCATGCCTACCGGATATTCGATATTGCGGTTGTGGATGTCGCTGCGACCATCATCGCCGCGTTCCTGGTCGCCCGCGTATTCGATGTCGCATTCTGGAAATCTTTCGTCGGGTTGTTTCTCGTCGGGATACTATCGCACCGCGCATTTTGTGTGCGGACGACAGTGGATAAGTGGGTGTTTCCGAATGCTCAATACTAAACACTAGCAAGTCGCGTTGTTCCCATAATCCGGTCATATACTCCAAGCAAGCCATACGACCGTGTATTCAAATTATGATGAGATTCGTGCGCTTCAACCGCGTTTCCAAGACCAAGTGGTTGTTCTAGAAACGGCAAAAGTGGCACGCTGTTATGATACGGCATAACTTTACCGCAGTGGTCGCTACAGTTCATCTCGTGAACATAACTGATACACATCAACAGTTCAAATGGCGTCAAATCTACACCAAGTAATATAGCCATTAGCGTTATATTCCACCGACCAATCATAACCGATGACACCCACAGGTCAATAAAACCGAGCCACGTAGCTTCACGCGCAAGAGGATAACGGAATTGATGATGATACTGATGATTTGTCTTATAATACAACCACTTGTATGTATGCTGTGAGTGGTGCCAGGCACCATACAAAATATCCGCAAAAACCAACGATAATTGAATCATAACCGCCAATCGCAAATAATATAAAGTATACAATCCGATATTTCTTTCAGAATAGAATGATGATGTATTGATGGTATTATTTGCTGTATCGGTGGTACTCCAACTGTCCATCCAAGCCGCAATATTGTGAATTGGCGTTTCGTTTCGAACAATTTCATTAAACCATAGGGTTGTGAACATAAATAGTGGAACCGACCATCGTTTAAAATAAATCGAATAACCTTCCACTCGATCGGGTCGCTTCAACTGGGGTCGTTTACTTGAATTCAAATACGGTATATTTGTAAAAACAGAACTCGCGGTCCAGTCGATGATTTCCGAAATAAGTGTATATTGAACATTCATTAAAAGATAGCCGAACCCGAACTTCACGAGGACATGCTGGTCGTACATATTTATATAATCATATAGCAATGAAAATATGTAACTTGTAGTAAAATGATACATCAACGAACATGCAATATAACCGTATTGGGGCGATTTGTCCCTGGTAAATTCCGCTACAGTTGTCTCGTGTGTTAGTGTAGTCGTTGGTGTATCATCGACCAGCGTGGTCGGATTACATTCTGACATGTTGCGATGACGTTTTGTATTATTATTTATTCAATATTTACTTTATATTGTTTTACTATGATGACAATGGTAATACGATGATAGTTTATATTTACTGAAAAATATTGTGTACATTATATATAATTCAAATGGCATCAGCCGCAGTACCACGACGTGGTAAATACAATTTCGTCTGAAGCTCCACAATTAACTCACTATTGCCATTAACGATAGTAAAGTTTTAATGTTCGGGGTGCGTTTTGCGTGTTGCACCACAACGCTTGCTCTTCTTGTACGATTTCTTGCTCTTCTTGTACGATTTCTTGCTCTTCTTGTACGATTTTTTACGACGAACCGCGCGTGTTTTTGTTCTCTTTTTACCACCTTTACCTTGATTACCTTGATCATCAATATCATCCATAGGAAATTGAAGGGCAGCATCAGCACCATCACCAGCAGCTGGTAAACGTGCCGCAACGTCGGCTGCAATTCGGTATTGTTCAATTTTTTTGGCAGCTCTTGCTGCTTCGGCTTCAGGAGACATATTAAAATCATTTTTGTATTGGTCAGATTGGCTCGACAAATCACGGGGCAATGGCACTATTTCTTCTGGTGTATTCAAATGAGGCATCAAAAATTACAGTATTATATATAATAATAATATTATATATATCATACAATTATAAAATCTCGCCATATATATAAATGTTCAAAACAAGTGTATTTGGATATATTATTATTATTTTCATTATCGTTGTTTGCCTGAAAATCTACCAAGAATCCGACGCGTTCCAATTGAAATGTATTGTTTCGAAAGTCGACGGCAATAAATACTGCGTCCGTGAACGCGCTAAACTGGAACTGGCAGCAGACCTTCTCGCCACCGTCACCCAGAAAATGAAGCAGGTCGTGAAACATATGGGCGATACCTACCCCGACCGCGATAACGTGAAACGTTTAGTGAAAAACTTCCACCCCGAAAAAGTAAGCGAGACGCTCCCTACTAGCGAATACACCGCGTATAGTGAGAACAAGGGTGAGAAGCTTGCATTTTGTGTGAATACGACCAAGAAGGGTAATCAACTCATCGACGAAAACACGCTCACTTTCGTCGCACTTCACGAGTTGAGTCATATTATGACGGAGAGTGTCGGACATAAGGACGAATTCTGGAACAATTTCCGGTTTCTTATCGACGAGGCCCAGAAAATCAAGGTGTATAACCCGGAAGATTATAAACTCAAACCGAAAGAGTATTGCGGGATGACGATTAATGATAATCCGCATTTTGATAATTAAAATAATCATTATATTATTTCATATTTCCGAATTTATACCATGAATATATTTTATATAATATATTTTATATAATATAATATAATATAATATAATATAATATAATATAATATAATATAATATAATATAATATAATATAATATTATTATATAAACATGAGTGAAGAAGAAAAAGAGTATAACATAGTTCTTCCAGAGTTAAACTCTCAAGATAAAAAGCAATGCACAGAGACTCGGTGGGTTGGTATTAAACAAGGAGTTTGCTCACACGACGACCGAACAAATATTTTAAAGGCCGGACTTGGCAAAATTGAGGACGAACTTCGCATAAACAAAGAAGTTAATATTGATGATATTATACCAGAATGTATTAGTTTAGCATTAATTACTGTTACTTTTCATTCAAAAGAAGGAGGCAATATCGAGATATCTATTTCTAGTACGGATATTCACAAATTTTTTAAAGAAAATAAAGATAAAGTTGCAAATGTTGGCATTGTCAAATTAAAAGCAAAAATATCTAAAATAAAACCAAGTAGAGAAGAAATAGATAGAATACCAGCTAAACTAAAGAATGTGGAGTCATGTATTATTTTAAGAAGCCTGCCGCAAAAAACCAAAAGCGGGGCAAACCAATTTAGAATCTTGAATGGAGACTCGGTTGAATGGACTAGTTGGACAGACAATAAAATATATAAATTTGATACAAAAACTGGCAGTGTATCAGATGTATCAGATGTACCACCAATAGTATCTATTCAAGACCAATTAACAGAAGGAGTTGTATATTATGTTACTTGTATGGGAATACCTAGAAAAATAATTGATGCTTCAAGCAAATCAAACGGCAGCTTTATTGATATTACATATCTAGATGATAACGCGATACAACGCACATTTACTATTTTAAAACAGCGGGAAATACCGCTACGAAAGTACACCGAGAATGTAGACACAATTAAATTTATTTCAAGAAGACCATATGTTATGAAAGGCCAGACAAAAAATTTGTTATCGACCCGCGACCTGGGAAATGACGACAATCATATTGTGAATTATTGGTTGAAAAACTCTTATGTTGATGTGGATGTATGGAACTTTTATACGAATGAGAACCAAAGTGGTGGTAAAATAATACATAAAAGTAAAAAAATGAGGACTATTAAAAAACACTATAAAAAATCAAATTCTTCATCAAAGCGTCGTCGTCATCATCGTAACAAACGCGTATCTCAAAGACGATAAGCACTAATAATGACAAATCAAATCGCGTCATGTATACTGGTCATCCTACGCATCAATGAGTCTCCTCAATCGTAAAAACCGGGTATCCGGCAATCGTCGCTCCTGTATCCCCCTAATATCCGTCGTCCGTGTTATGTTCGATACAATATCCCGGTCTACATCTTCCACCTGATATAGGACGTTTGTGGCTGGTGTTCTATGATTAAAAAAAGACACATACGGGGGGACGGAGTCAGCGTCTGTCCAGCACCAAATCGCGCGGTTCATCGGGTTGTTCTGAAGTGCCTCCCATTCGTCGATACTTTCGTATTGATACATCAAGGGGAATGCGGTGTCGTGTTCGTATGTTTCATCCACGAATGTGATATAAATATCAGTGACAGGGAATGTCTCTGGCGACGCAAGAACTTGTTCGTAGATGGACGCACCACCAATAAACCAGACCACGTCGTAATTCTTGGCGTGCTCGTGGATTTCCGAGAGATTTTTGAGAAATGTGACGCCCGTTGCACCCGTCGCACCCGTCGTCGGGTCCGTGTCGTGTAACGCCGACACCACGAAATTGTCGCGGAATTTCAACGGTCGCACCGAAGCAGGGATACTCTCCCATGTCCTACGTCCCATCACCACCGCGCTATTATAAGGAAACACAGTCGACGACGTCATTTCCGCGAAAAACCGCATGTCGCGTGCGAGTTTAGGCCACGGTAGTTGGCCTTCAAATCCGATACCGCCACCGCGACAAACCGCGACAATCATTTTGAATTCGGTCGCACGAGTCATTTTGATTCGACACTATTGTATAATATACATCAAATCTGTTTATTATACATTCATTCATTCCATTCATTCATTCATTACATACATGAATACCGCATAAATGATATAATATTATATTCATATAATAGACAGTCATGGAAAGGACGACCCCAATTTATAAGATCTGTCATATACGGTCGCCTACTGGAATAAAAGAGCGACCACAACCACAAGGAAGCGACGGCGGCGGCGGCGCAGCAGCAGAGGCATCATCCGCGGAATACAACATCCTATACGTATTTTACGGGAACGTCGAGTTTCTCACCGATGAAGGTGGTGTCGTAAATATCAATGATTTATTCATCCAAGAGCGAGAAAACCCATTCTTCAAAACAATATTTAGTGAATACGAGCTCCAGTCGATTCTCCATAACGAAATCAAGGTCGTCTTCCTCCCCGAGAGAATCTACCCCGACGACTCCATCGAGACCATTAAAAAGAAGTTACTGTATCTTACCCGCGATAAGGTGGGGCTTTCTTACCCCGAGTTGTATTTATTCTGTAAGCAAGCCCGACACATCACGAGCCAAATATGCTACGACCAAGTCACATCCAATGGAAAACTGGAAATAACGCCTGTGCGAATCCAGAATTTCCTCCTGAATATCGATAACCATCCGAGAGAATCCGTTAATTACGGCGGTGGCGACAGCGGCGCAGAATTGGCCGATTTCACGAAACTAGGCGCACCATCCGGCGGCGGCACCGAAGGGAATTATAGTTATACGAATATACTGAACTTAAAATTGGAAGGAAAACCCCGTTTCATAAATGTAGTATTAGGTCAAGAATTAAGCACGGTATCCGATGGGTATCCTTACGCGATAAACCCATTCGACGCGATATACATCGACCCCTTTTTAGAGGCTCACGCCGGCGAAATCATCAACACTACGAATAAAACGGTTCTGATTGACCTCGGTGTATTTTTACACAATACCATCTATCTCGTGACGGCGGAAGATGTGTTACAGTATGCGAAATCTCTCGAAGACCCGCGAAGATTGGAAGAATTGGGGATCCCTGCCGCCGCCGGCGCAGTACCAGGGGGTACCGCACCCCCCCTTCGTCTCATCACCGAAAATTACATCATCCAATTATATTTCCCATATTTGGCCGTGTATCGCGACGAGACGCGGCGGTTATCTCTCGAGATGGGGTCCGCCGAAGCAGCCGGAGAAGCCGATCTCTCGACAATTCATTCCCATAATACGTTATTACTCCACCGGTTAAAGCTCGTCGACGCGGACCGAAAGATACTCACCGAGAGATTTATGCGCCAGACGGCGAATATCAAGTTATTATATGATATTTACGAGAAGCGCACCCGCGAACATGCGTATACAGATAACGGCATCCGCGGTGTCGAGTTTCATATCCACCAGAACGCGAAATACAATCTCTCGTTAGACGCGATATTCAAGCTTATCCACTGCTCCGAGTATATACCCTTTATTAAGTACAACCCGGGCAAGAAAATGGATAACATCTACAAGCTATTTATTTCTGGTGTCAGTAAAAGCGGCCGTAAAATCCCCTATCTACCGAAAGGCGATATATTCCGTCTGATTAAAACAACCGCGCGTAAAAAGGGGGTCGCGATACTCATCCAGTATACATATTCGAACCCGTCGATACCGGACCATAAAGCCACGCATTTACCCATCCCGATTATTTGCGAGTTTGACGCGGATGGGTCGGTCTATGTGAAACTGTTCGTGAAATTCTCGTTTACTACCGAAGAAATGGAGGATATCATTAAAGCCACCGTGAATCCGGTGATGCGGGTCATAAAGGAATACGTCGAACAGAGCGGGTTTCAAATGAGCTTATTCACCAAATTCACCCATGAGAATATCGACCTCATCAATGTAGAATATTTCGCCCAGTTACCTATTACACGTAATATTGAAATCAAATCGATGATTAAGTGTATATCCAGTGCGTTCAATGAAATCGAAGGGTCGCTGCTGAAGGGGATTGTTCTCCGATATAAGCGTGTCAGCAACTATAACGATATGACGAGCCAAGAAGCGTATATCATCGAAATGTTGAATAAGAGACACACCGACCGAGAGATTATCGACGGACTCCGGGATAATTATATGATGTCGGAAGAAGATGCGCGGATGAAAATAGCTACGCTTCTATCGACGATACAAACGCAACAAATGTCACGTTATCGCGGCGGAAGTATCCGCATCAAGAACAACCCGGGTTTCCTGACAAAAATCACGAAAGGACAGTTTAATAATATTATTACAATCGAGATATCCAATATCAATAATATCCTTTTCCTGCCCTCATTACATATTTATCTCGATTCGATTATTCGAATATATCAGGACCCAAATACAACCGATATTCCTTATGAACAAATAAGCCAGTTATGCCAAGCCGAGACAACGGCGGCGGGGGCGGCGGCAGCGGCGGCGGCAGACACATCTGTACCACCCGGAGGAAAGAAATCCAAGGGTGCGGCGGCGGTAGCGTTTGCGGCGTCGGCTGGTGACACAGACGAAGAGAGAGGAAGTGGACGCGAATTAGGCGATTTCATCGATGATGCGCGACCGGAAGCCGTATTTCGCGACGTCAATCCATCCGATAAAGAAGAATCGATTGAAACAATGAGCGAAATTGTATCATTATCCAGAAAACCGATTTCGGAAAGTGTAACATCCACAATCATCGGGGAGAAATTAGTATTTGGATTCGAGGCGGAGGAGGCCGGCGGTGGCGGTGCTGCTGGCGACGGTGGTGCTGCTGGCGGTGGCGGTGCTGATGGCGGTGCCGAAGAAATCGATTTGTTTGCGTTATTACAGGATGACGACGAAGACGAAGACGAAGACGGAGACGAAGGCACGGACGCAGGTGACCAATTCGGTGGAGCGGGTGGAGCCGCGAAAGCACGTTCTTCCGGTGCCGGTGCGGGTGCGGCGGGTGCGGCAGGTGCGGCAGCCGCGGCCTCAGTCGACGAGAGTTTATCCGACATCACCGGTCTAGAATTAGCCAATCCAAACCCCTTTTCCAAACGCATCCAAGAACGCGACCCGATTATCCACCTGAATGAGGATGCGGGTAAATTCAACGCATATTCACGAAGTTGCCCGTGGAATGTTCGCCGCCAACCGGTTATTTTAACCAGCGAAGAAAAGGCGAGAATTGACCGCGACCATCCGAATTCATATTCGCAAAGTATAACATACGGCTCAGACCAGAGCAAGCAGTATCATTATATATGTCCAAGATATTGGAGTTTAAAGCATAATACCAGTTTGACAGAAGAAGAAGTCCAATCGGGGAAATACGGGCAGGTTATTCCCCAGAAGGCGAAGAAGGTGCCCGCTGGCGCAAGTATATTCGAATTCACGGATGATAAATATCATATAGACGAAAAGGGAAATTACAAACAACATTATCCTGGATTCCTGAAAAAGGACGCACACCCAAAAGGATTGTGCGTGCCATGTTGTTTCGGGCAGTGGGACAAACCGTCGCAAACCGCACGCAGGCAAGAATGTGAGATGAAACAACACGAAGAAATTCGTATAAAGGACACGCCGGCAGGAGCGGTGGGGTCGGCGGGAGCGGGAGCGGGAGAAGAAGAAGAAGAATCGCGTATATTGACGACGACGGGTCTATCGGCGTCGGCGTCCGCATCGGCGTCTGCTCCCCCCGAAATCGCCAAAATCACCGAAATGAAAGATGACCGGATTTTAAGTTCAGATAAATTCCCGCTTGATAATAATCGTTGGGGATATTTACCGGTTCCAATCCAGAAGTTTTTATTCTCTGATAGTCGTAATTGCCAGGTAAGTCTGAAAAATACCGCCATCAAGAAAGATACTCCGTGTCTCTTACGCCGCGGTGTTGAAACAAACGACAAACAATCATTTTTATCGGTAGTCGCTTATTATTATAAAGAAAGTATCGGCACTACCAAAACAACGGCACAGGCACAGGCACAGGCACAGGCACAGGCACAGGTATCAGGCGGCCCACATAAAGGCATTGGTGAAATAATATCCGGTGCGTCACAGGCCGTCGCCGGAGGCGGATTGTCATTAAAAGAGATGATTTCGAAATCAATCACCGAAAATATCAATAAACAATCTGCGCAATTAAGAAGCGGCACTGCGACCCCCATTCGCTCATTCGCAACCACCGCCGCCGCAACTGCCGGCACCTCCAATCCACCCGGCGAAGAAGAAGAAGAAGAAGGATATCATTCTGAGGATGAAACGCCGGTAGCAATGACACCCCGGGCGTATGCGGCCGGCGCCGCCACCCCCGTAGCACCAGCCACAAACACGGTCGCGCAGGCGGCGGCGGCGGCCGCAGCAGGTACCGGGGATACCGTCCCCACCATCCGCGACATGCGGCGAATCATTATCGAATCTCTCGACATTGACCGTTTCATAACCTTACAAAACGGCACACTCGTGGATGTATTTTTCAATAAAATGCGCGAATTGCGCGAATCCGATACGATGAAATACCAGACTGCGCAGATATACCGGCAGTTCACCCCGGAATTGTTCCGTAAAATATGTAACGCGTATGAGGGATTCATCAGTTATTTGGACGACGACCACGTAGTCATTGACCATACGTATTTGTGGGACATTATATCGCAGCCCAACGACCGATTATTCAAGAACGGGAACAACCTGATTTTATTACATATACCGGATGATGATATCACCAATAACGTCCAGGTGATTTGCCCGACGAATGCGTATTCAGGCGAGGTATTCGACGCGAATAAGAAGACGATTATCGTGATGAAACGCGACAAGTATTATGAGCCGATTTATTTATTTGAAAGTAAGTCGAACGGTAAATTCAATGTCCTTGGGCGATTTGCCATCAAAAGCAAGACGATTATGCCGAAGATAAAGCACGTCATCGAGAATATCCGCGACATCTATTTCACATATTGCCGTCTTCATGCGAGTCAGCCGCGTCAGTATAAATACGCAATGAATAAGCCGGCGAAACAGGTCGCCAAGTTGCTCACAGACGCAGGGTTTACCATCAAGTCGCAAGTTGTCAATTATAACGGCAAGGTCATAGGACTCGATATTTCGATAGCAACGGCGAAACTCAGGCAGACGAAGACCGTTGTTCCGACCACGCGGAAAATGATGACAGGTGTTATACCGACGGCGGTGTCTGCGCTGTTGATACACACGGCTGGCGCGGCGGCGGCGGCGGCGGCGGGTACGCCCGCAGGCTACGAATACAGTGTCGTAATGATGGACAATGATGATTTATGGCGTAACAGCTACCGCGAAACGGTCGAATTCTTACATATGGTCGCCGACAATGTGAAAAAAATGACGAAACAGACCATCAATTGTCGTCCAAAAGTGAAAGTCGTAGAAGACGGGCTCGTCGTCGGTATCATCACCGAAACAAACCAGTTTATCCAAGTGAATGTGGATGTCGACCCGACGCAGAATCAGGAGGATGATTTGCCGACGATAACTGAAGGAAATCACCTGAAGGCGGATAAAGACATCGCGACGGCGGGTGATGACGCGCGCGACAAATCACGCGAGAGATATGTGCGTAATATCCGCCTGGAAACGAATTTTTATAACGTGTTCCGGAATACCGCACGAAATATATTGAACCGACCTGAGAACCGCTCCGTCAAAGATGAAGTCGAGAAAATCATCGCATCGACGTTTACGATTTATACGCACAAGCTCTCGCAAATCATCGCGCTGATGAAACGCATCACAGTGAAACACGTGGCATTTATACGGTACAGTAAAGACACGCTGAAAATGGTGGGCGAAGTGAGCGGATGTATCTCAGGCGACCACGAGACGTGCGGCAATAAGAGCTATTGCCTGAAAGAGGCGGGTGGATTGTGTAAATTACTGCTCCCCCAGCGCAACCTGATGTATCCCGATATCGACAATGAAATCGCGTATTTCGGCAAATTATCCGACGAAATGATACGTTATGAGCGCGTGAAACTGTTTATGTTTGAGCCCGCGAAATACCTCACATTCCAGGAAATCAAATACAATCTAAACGACGATGAAATCATTTTATTGGAATCACTCATCACGCAAGAATATTTCGATAATTTGGACCCAGTGGACGCGAACCCTTATGCGTTACAAACCTCGTTCTATACGGTGAACCCGAATGCGAATACGGGTGTTTTAATACAGAGATATGATAACACGTATCGGAAATCGTATGTCGACCGGGCATTGGACCGCGAACTCGACCGCGAACGCCCAGTGCCAGAAGCAGGAGCGGCGGCGGCGGCGGCGGCGGCGGCCGGGCCATCACTAGAACCCCTTCTAGAATCAGGTGTCGAGAGATTTAAGGTAAATGAAATAACCCACGTACTCGGATTCTGTAATGAAGTATCCAAACGTAAAGTCACTGAAAAAATGCGACAACTATTCTTTCCAACAGGACAGACCTACGAAATCCTTTTTTCCAATCAAAGTGAAGAATGCTCATTCGACGTGATTCTGACGATTTTGAGGGCTGTCGCCCAGACCGCGTCGAAATGCCCGAGTGGACATACATGTAACCGGATGAAACAGGTTGAGCGACGTAGCAGCGCATCGGCGGCCGGTCCCGGTCCCGAACCCGAATCAGATATATGTCAGAAATGTCGCACCACAATCGGCAAAGACCAAACCGAGTTCGGTTGTCGCCAGTGTAATTATTTTGTATGCGACAATTGCCAGCACCAGCACGTCGACCAACTCGGCGGTATGACTATCGCCAAAATAAAAGAGATTTTAGTATCAGAATACGGCAAGCTCTCGCGCACACCGACATTCGACAAGAAAATAACGCGCATCTTAAACGGGTATGGGATGAAACGATACGCGGAGCTCATTACTGCGGGTCGTGCGACATTATCGCAAATTATCCAAAGCCAGAACTATTTTTTGACAAATGTGGATATTTGGATTTTAGCGTTATATTTCAAAATCCCGGTCGCGTTTGTTTCCCAATCCCTACTCATCGAAAACGGGCGGAATGTGATGGTATTATATGGGAATGAATCTCTCGAGAGTTACTTCTTTATTCACCAATTTGGGGTCACACAAGATGTAATCTCTCGGTATGGTCTGATTGAAAAGAAACTGGATGACGAAACATCCTTGTTGAAAATCCCGATGGATTATCTGACCGACGGACTTCGTGAATCAATCGTACGTGAATTGGACGAGCCGAAATCTCTCGAACAGTATATATCAGACTTTAAAATAACCAATGTGAAAACGAAGGGACGAACACTGGTCCTGCGTGAGACAGACTCACCGGTACCTGTGTCTATGCCGCCCCCGGAGGCACTGATTCCAGGCGCAGAACTCGAAGAATAATCCAATAATCCAAAATAAAATGACAATATTATACAAGAAATGTCTACACTCACCGCGGATATCGTTAGATTAAATAAAAGCACTGGTGGAGTTGAAGTCGTAGTTACAGAGATACCTATGTCGAACGATGTATTTGACATACCGGACGTTGTGTTTGACATACCGGTTCCCGTGTCAGCACCAGCACCAGCCCCAGCACCAGCACCAGCACCAGCACCTGCTCCTCCCACACTCTCACCCGCACCCGCTCAAAAACAAATCCCTGCTGCGTTTATTCAAAACATTAATAATTCAGCGTTTGTCGACGTGATGCGTAGTCCCGCGTCTGTAAAATCGCCAACAACTGTATCTACACGAATCACCGATATATCATCCAGCACCACGACAAACACCCGCCCGCACGCGAACCCGGACGCTCACTCTCACCTGAAATCAATACACGAACCGCGTCATTCATCGTCGTCTACACGGATGCTTCGTCCCAGTAAGCACAAACCAACAACCGTCATGGTCGAGGATGAATACAAAGATACAAGTATCGATTACGACGACGACGACCCAGAGGTCAAAAAGACGAAAGCGTCACTATTCAATTTCGTCAAAGATATCGCGTTTAATTTGATATTCACAATTCCATCCCTTCGGACCAAACTCAAACCGATTCTCAACAATCCGGCTTTAGCCATAAACCAAATCGAGCGAATATTCGATGAATTCAAGGACGAACTCGACCGCGTTCAATTGGAAAGCATTAAGCGATATGTCTGCGTAGAAGGTGTGCGCGATAAATTGAATTATATACTGGAAGCCGGTTTCAAAAAAATCCTCGCCGACGGTAAAATCGATATCAATGACGCACCCCAATTCATCCAGCTCGTATATTTTATCATTCATTCATTTAACAACATCAATAATGGTGAGGTGTTTAAATTCGCAGTCTCTCGAGAACACGTTATGCTTCTCCTCCATTTCATTTTGAAGTCGGTGTTTTGCCTTACGCTAGACGGGGAGGAAGAACAGATGGCGTTCGGATTGGTGGATACCAGTTTCAAACTCGTGAAAATAGAAGTATCACCGCTGATTTCAAAACGATGGTATCATAAGTTTAGGGTGTGTCGCGCGAAAAAGGTGTTAGAGGATTTGGTGGAATGACGGACGGAATAGAATAGGACATAAAGGAAAAATCATATCCTAATATTTAGGGAAAACGCCGGCGACGCCGGCGGACGAATCCGCGTAAAAGGACTTAAAGATATTATCTCACAATAGTATGAGAAGGTGGTCCATCCATTTTTTCATCCTGTCCGGATACGTGTGTTTCTGGATTTATAATACCGGTGTAGCTCAGCGGAAGAGCGCCTAAACACGTCGTTTGTTACCCCTTTTACTACTTCCGCAAGGATGTGGTCCGATCTACGAATGATTATCGCCTTATAAGCGGGAAGTCGTAGGATCGAAACCTACCGCCGGTATTTACCCCCTCCCGGGGTTCTTTAGCCGTTTTGAAGAAATGGCTTGTCAAGCTGGACATAAAACGTAGCTGGTGTTGGGCATATATCAGCGGAAGAATTCTGACAATTTATTCGGAATGTCGTGAGATCGAAACTCACTGTCAACAACAACATCATTATTTTACCGGTGTGGCGCAGAGGAAGCGCGCGGGGCTCATAACTCCGAGGACACCTGATCGAAACGGGTCACCGGTATTGTCAAGCTGGACGCTATAAACGTAGCACAGAGCGACGCACGTGTCGCACATTTTACCGGCATGGCGCAGTGGAAGCGCGCGGGGCTCATAACCCCGAGGTCACTCGTTCGAACCGGGTTGCCGGTATTGTCAAGCTGGACGCTATAAACGCAGCACAACGCGAGTCGCAAGTCGAGACTTCGAACATTTTACCGCCTTAGCTCAGGGGCAGAGCGCCAGGCTCATAACTTGGAGGTCGTCGGATCAAAACCCACAGGCGGTATCACCCAATTCGGGTCTTTCTTCCACTTTACAGAAGTGGAACGTCTTCACACAGACACAATCATTTTAAGCCACTTCCACGGCGGACGTTTTATCGTCCGACACCTACTTTACTGATGACTCATCATCATCGGTCCGATAGTCGGATGGTTATTTTCTTATTCATTACAAGGACGGTGTAGGATCGATACCTACAGGTGGCATTTGTCAAGCTGGACGCTATAAACGCAGCACAACGTGAGTCGCAAGTCGCGACTTCGCACATTTTACCGGTGTGGCGCAGAGGAAGCGCGCGGGGCTCATAACTCCGAGGACACCTGATCGAAACGGGTCACCGGTATTCATTTTACCTCCTTAGCTCAGCGGCAGAGCGCCGGGCTCATAACCTGGAGGTCGTCGGTTCAAACCCCTCAGGAGGCATTCATTCATTCATTCAAAATCATATAAACTTTCGTGTTTATATTATTAACACACACACAATATGAATACACCAGGGCACCGCGTCGAGCAAATGAAGAAGATCCAGGCAGAAGCACTGGAATTATTTACGCGAAAAAATGCGGATTATGGCGATGCGTTTGCGAAATACATCGTCATTGGGGTTCTTATGCGTATTGAGGATAAACTACAACGGTCGATGTCCATCACAAAAAACGGCGTGAATTTAGTAAACGATGAAGGATTACGAGACACGTTGATTGATTTACATAATTATGCCGCAATGGCATTGGCATTGATGTTGATGGATGAATATCGTGGTGATGGAAAAAAGGACTTAAAAATAAGTCCGGATAGTTAAGTGGGTATGAACACAGTTATGTGCTAGTATTCCGCACTGGTTATGCTCTTTTAGTTCAGTCGGTAGAATTTGGGTCTTATGTGCCCACGGTCACGGGTTCGAACCCCGTAAGGAGCATTTTTTCTTTGTTTTAGAAATTTAAATACTTATTATTATATATAACAATTACTGTATATAATATGCGTTCTTCTTCATCCTCCTCCCGCAATTCCACCGGCGGCGCGTCCAGGCGCCGTAAATGCCCCGCTTGTGGTGCCGCTATCGCACCTACCCGTCGTATCCGCCGTGGTCGTGGTCGTGGTCGTGGTAGCCGCCGTGCCATCCAAAGCGGCGGATGAGGCCAGACCATCCCTATTGCTAATTAAATAGTTCGATAGTACATTAGTGTGTATATTGTTGTGACGACGTGTTTATAAACCTTTATTAAGAAGGACAAACGCGATTCTGATTTGATATAGATGCTTTTTACAATACATTTATTATTATTATTATAACCGTAATATAGTAATAATATAAACATTCATTTAGAAATGTCTGGAAATACTGAAGCAAAAAATGCGTCTGTATATACTGATTCAAAAAATAAACTGATTAAGAATAATGATGCTAAAATCTATAATAACAATAACAATAACAATAATAATAATAACAACAACAATAAAAGGGCCGAAGAAAAGAAGAAGGCCGAAGAAAAGAAGAAGGCCGAAGAAAAGAAGAAGGCCGAAGAAAAGAAGAAGGCCGAAGAAAAGAAGAAGGCCGAAGAAAAGAAGAAGGCTGAAGAAAAGAAAAATAATGGGAACAACGCCGGAGAAGATAAACCGGAACTGGACGAAAAGGGAAACCCGTTTCCAATAGAAAACCCCGACGGCGGTGACCCGACATGTCCTGGTGGATATAAAATCGACTATCAGTTTGATCCTATAAATGACCCAATCAATCCACTATTTCGGTGTATTCCGGCATTAAAAGAATCAACTGATGGTCTTGCTGGCAGGATGTTGGCAATGGCAAATAATCCGTCAGCCGGTTTGGCAAATCTGGCGACTGGCGGAATACCTGTATTTGGTGGAAAACGCAGACGCGGAACAAACCGACACGGTCGTGGGCACAGAAGTCGTCGTACCCGTCGTACCCGTCGACACAGATCACGCAACCGTTAATTATACTTTAAAATCCGATATCATAATCATCGTCCATCTTACCGAGACGCACCTTCTTCACATTATCCACACACGATTGTATCGCCAGTTTCGGAATACCACACTTGTCTGTATCCAACCCAACTGACGCATTCGCCTTGAATGCCTCCTCAATCTCTTCATTCGCGTCCACGTGGCGATACTCTACTGATTCCTGTTTCATCATTTCGTCCATATTCACGAGCACCTGAAACGCACTTGTCCCATAATACCCTTCTTGACCGCACATCACATTGGCGGAGATACCGCGCATCGGGTCCAGCTCCGCATGGCGCGCCGCCTTCAAGAACATCTCCGGCGTCTCTTCGAACGACGCCTTCGCCAGTGGGCCGATATCGTCGCTGTTGATTCCGTGTCTGAATATCGATATCATCGATGAAGATACCGTCATACGGTCACACAGGAGAGACACGTGGTGATAGTTAATCGGCGAATCATCAAACACTTCTGCGAGTTCATTAAAGATGGCCTGGCGTGCCGCCTCAATTCCGAATACGCGATAGACCTCCTGAATATCGTTGCTGACAGTGCGCTTCGTATCGATATAATCCAACCCGAGCATATGAACCAGATTCGTCCCCATGGTATCAAGCACCCAACTGTCCTTCTTTGTATAGACGCCCTCCGATTTCACCAGCGTATTCTTGATTTTACGCACCATCACCTTCTTGATGCCCTTCACACCGCGAAGCACGATATTATTTAACAACTGGTCTTGGAATGATTTAATCATATAGATGTGGTCAGATTGGTCCAGCGGGTTTTGTTTGTTGCCGCCTGCGCCTGCACCGCCGCCCGACTTCTTGCTCTGTGCGATATTCTCCATACGCAGACGGAAGACGAGATGGTCGTCGTTATAATCCGAAAACGCACAAGAGACTTCATTCCCGTAACTGTTTTTGATGGCAAAGTGGATATCATCCATCGTCAGTTTCTTATCCAACATCGCCTCCGCGTCGATTTTGATTCGGATAATCCATTTTGATTTCGAGGCATTGGCCGCCGCCGCCGCCGCCGCTCCCGTAGCACCACCACCACCGCCGCCGCCACCGCCGCCACCCGGAACATCCGGCACACCCGTCGTCGCCACCGACACCGAATCACGTACACATTCTTCAATCAGTTTCTCGAACTCCTGATATTGCGACATCACCGTGCGGTCTTGTTCTACCAGCGTATTCAGGTCATCCGGGTCAAAGCACACTTCCACCGTTTCTACCACTTCAGACAACTTCGTATGCTCAATCATCGGGATAAACTCCTGGACGCGTTCCGGCGTGCCTTCATCATCCTCCTTGAAATAAATTGTAATCGACGGATTCTTCGGGTTTTCAGACAGCGACAGGATTTCTTCAATACGCGGCACACCACGCGTGGCGTTGGATTTCGACGCAACACCCGCAGAATGAAACGTGTTCAGTGTCAGCTGTGTGGTCGGTTCACCGATACTTTGCGCCGACACCATTCCCACCATCTCGCCCGGTGCGACAATCGACCGCTTATATTGTAAATTGATGACACTCAACAGGATGGTAAGTGCGCTACGATTGAACCGCTTCACGAGCAGCAGTTCCTTCGGCGACAGGTAGTAGTAATACATCACCTTGAAGAGCAGTGTCGGCGGTGCGTAGAAGATATTCTCGAGTTGGCGGAATGCGGCGGAAATCATATCCATCGCCTCGATGGGCGTCAGGTCCACCATCGAATTCTGGTTGATTTGTTGCTGGGCTTGGACGTTATTGATAATGTGCGTAAACGATACGGGCATCTGGACGTTCTTGTTATCCAGGCGGTTGAATACTTGCTCGATAATCAGGTCACGCATTTCAATCATATAGTCGATGAGGTCGTGGATTTTCTTCGTTGTCGTCGCCTTCTCCTTCTTCATCTTCGCGTAGGCCGTCTTCGTGAATGCGGTGATGGAACTCTGCTCGGTCTCGCTGGAATTGTCGAGTGGCATATGAAAGTGGGCGTAGATTTCGTCCAGACTCATCGCGACCAGTGGTAACGACTGATTCTCTACCTTAATCGTGTCGATACCGTCGTCACCGTAGGTGAATTGGATGATGCGTTGTTTGCCGTTGCGGACGGTCATATCGTATTCGACTTTGAGGTCTTCCATTCCCTTGATGAGACGACGCTGGATATATCCGGTTTGGGAGGTATCACGGACTTGAAGGCCGTTGGCGAGACCGAAATTGAGTGTCGTTGGAATCGTCAAATCATACATCTTGGGGTGGAGTGCGGGGTCCACCATCGTCATTTCAACGATTTCGTCGAGGATTACGTCATTGAGGGTGCGGACCGCGTCGTCACCGTGAGCCACCACGTCGTCGTCATATACCGATAAACCTAGTAATGATGCGATCATTTTTCCACTTGAACCGCGAATGACAAGAGACGCGGACACTGACGCGGACGCGGATTGATGAATTTCGGCGTGAATATTCAGACGTGAACACAGAAATGCGACGTCTTCTGTAAGGCGGACATTACTACCGAAATTCAGTTCAAATCCAGTGGATGTCCTAACAACGCGTGGTTCAATATACGCAGTAAGAAGTCCTCTGATATACTCCTTTCCAGCGACATACGCTTCCTCTGGGATTTGGACATTGACCGCCGCACCTGCGCATTTGCCGCGCATAAATTCCGCTTCCGCGTTGAGATTGTCGCACCCGCCGCTGCCGCTGCCGCTGCCGCCGCTGCTGTAATCGCACACATTCTTCGCAACAGGAACGAAGTCACCGACCTTGATTTCTTCCGTGTATTTCTCGCGGAACTGCTGAAGCTCTTCATTCCAAACAAGAAGCGACTTATTCGCAGTCACTGTGACATAACGCCCCGCTTTGGTTTTGATTTTAAACAGCTTCTCGCCCGGGTCGTGACGTGTGACCGCCGTGATTGTCTCCCACGATACATTTCCATCATAATCCATCGTAACAATTTTAATCGGATGCGTCAATTCCAGGTATTCCATATTCTGTTCGGTCATATACTGAATCTTATTCGCAGTGGATTCTACCGCTAGGTGTGCGTCAATCCATTCACCGATTTTAACATATTTGGGGACTTCATTTTCTACGACGATGATCGGCGTCTCCCACGTGACGGATTTCACGGCCGTGTCAATCAACCCAATACGACCACCCATCGCGTGGAAGAACAACTCCTCCGGCGACAATCCCGAAATAAACGAACTTTCGATGAACCCGCGCGCCAGAGGTCCGTCATCGAACTTGTTGAAGTGCGGCAGCGTCCTGCTGTCAAATCCGTAGGAAATACGCTTCCCTTCAATCGCCTGTTGTCCGAGACACGAAATCATCTGCGAGATATTCAATTCGGCACCCTTCGACCCCGAAAGAACGAGCCCGATGAATCGGTTCGACGGGTTCAGACTCTTCGTTCCGATACCACCCGCCTCATTCGTCGCAGTATTCAGAATATTCGACACCTTTGCCTCAAACTCAGCCTCATTCGACTTCCCCGTCTTGTTCTCGAAAATCCCCAGATGGACCTGGTCGATAAGGTTCTTCACCTCCGTCTTCTTCTTTGTGATGACATCTATGATTTGTGTATTCGTCGCCTTATTCGCGATCAAGTCGCTGATGCCGACACTATATGCGTGTGACTTCATATATTCCGTTATAATATTCTGGAGTCCATCGATAAAATCCGCCGCGGCGATATTCCCGAAATCGTTACAGACACGCTGGATGAGGCCGACGCCGCCGCCGCCGAGGACGCTCTTGTCGATTTGACCGCGCATCATTCGCCCGTTCCGGATTTCAACGACATTGTTCGACGTCGCGTAATCCTCATTGGGGTTCTTCTCGCCGAACGCCTTCTTCTTATATTTCAGCGTCAGCGGCGGCAAGATTTGCGAGATGACGTCGAAATTGCTGACATCCTCGCCGCTCTTGAATAGTGTTTCATTGACGCGGGGGTAGGCCGCGAGCAGATTCATCGCCTCCCTCGGCGTAAATTTGATATTTTCCCGCGTAAACAAATACGACCCAATCAGCGAGTCCTGAAAGACGCCGATAATCGAGTTATTGTTCGCGGGGCTAATAAGCTGGTATGGAACCGCGGCCAGGTGACGCAACTCAATTTCTGATTCGTCGTCCTGTGGCATGTGTAGGTTCATTTCATCTCCATCGAAATCCGCATTATAAGGTTTCGTACAACCCACGTTCATACGAAACGTATCACCCTGATACATCACACGCGCAATGTGACACATCATACTCATCCTGTGAAGTGTTGGCTGACGATTGAAGAGGATGGCGTCCCCGTCCATCATATGACGGTGAACGATGTCGCCATTATTCAGCATAATATTCGCACGGTCAGCATAACGAAGCGAAATCGATTCGCCCGTCTTCCGCTCCAGGATTTTCGAGCCGGGATACTCATCCGGGCCCGCACGCACCAACCGAAGCAGGAACTTCTTATTCCGGTCATTCACCACCACCGGCTTCGTAATATTCTTCGCGATTTTCAGCGGAATACCGAGCTCGCGAATCGAAAGGTTGGGGTCGGGTGTAATCACCGACCGCGCCGAGAAATCCACACGTTTTCCCATCAAGTTGCCGCGAACACGCCCCTGTTTCCCGTTCAGGCGTTCCTGGATGGATTTGAGCGGACGACCTGACCTCTGTGCTACGGGAGCACAACCCGGAATATTGTTATTGACCTGTGTCGCGACATAATACTGAAGCATCATATGCCATCCATCGATGACATTCGCCGGCGCCCCCTCGTTGATTTTGTCGAGCAGCGTCGTATTCGCCTTGATAATATTCACGATGATGTGGGTGATGTCATCCTCGCTCCGCTGCGACCCGTCCATTTTCACAGAAGGACGCACGGCTGGCGGCGGGATTGCGAGAACCTGGCAGACCATCCAGTCCGGACGCGAAAACACCGGGCTAAATCCCATAAACTCTACATCCTCATCGCTGATTCTGCGGAAGATTTTGATGACGATTTCGGGTGTCAGTTTCATAGAGAGCGAACCATCCTTATCCGACTCGGCCGCACTCCCCGCAATCGCCCCCGCCGTCGTCTCTTCGAGCACACCCTTGACGTTGTCCCATTCCGCGTAAATCTTCCCGAGGCCCGCCTTCATTGTAATTCTTTTTGGCTGGAGACAACCGCAGCCCGTCTCGGTATCTTCACCGCAACGCTTAATCTTGCTGGCGATGCGGAATACATGCGCCCATCGCTCATCCGCCGGCATCGCCATCAATTGTTTATTCGCGGATTTGCTGATTCGCAGTGCACTACATTTGATACAAACGCAACGCAGGATTTTAAGCACCGTTCCTAGATATTGATAGTAGAACACAGGTCTCGCCAGTTTGATGTGCCCGAAGTATCCGGGGCATTTCATATAATCCAGTCCATCCGTAGGGCAAATGACTCCGGGGTCAATCGGACCCATCCTCGGGTCAAATAGACCGCCGATGACTGGCTTGTTGTTCACATACGTTTCGCGATTTGTTATTTCCGCAACAGACCCTTTCAGAATCTCCTCCGGCGACATAATACTAAATTGAATGCCGATGATTTTTGAAACATTGGAATTTCGAATATCTCCCGATGATGCCATTGTTATTGAATAAATCGCGTGCTGAAACCTTTGTGTTCGGTCTTCTTATATACCTACTATAATATTTAGATTGTTTTCAATTTTGTTTAGAATAAACGTTCGAATATTATACCGACGCGGACAAAAAATTGAAATCGATTTGACTGTCAAGATTGATTGTATCGGTGAACGAAGGAACGAACGACAATGTCTCCATTTATTATCAAGCATAAGAATACCAAAAGCGGCAAGGGTGGTAGGTCGCTTGCGGCTGTACCTACCTACAAGAAGCACCGTGACGACAATCACGACGACGTGCCTGAATTAGAATCCGATGATTCGTCGACGGTGGAGTCGTCGTCGTCGTCGTCGAGCGAGCCAGTGACGAAGACCAGGAAACGAATTACACCTAAAACATTGGTCGCAATGACTATTCGACACGACGACAAAAAGATGAAAAAGGCGGCGGCCAATATGGTTGTCGAAAAAATCGCCGATGTGCTTACTTCATATGTGATTGCGGCGGCAATTGCGGGCGGAAAACATAAGAAAAGGTCTCGTCGCGAGGAGGAGGACGAGGATGACAGCGAGGACGAGAATATTGAACACGACAGCGACGATGACGCCAGCGATGACGCCGCCAGTGAGGACGCCGACGACGACAGCGCCAGCGAAGACAGCGAGGACGCCAGCGATGACGACGATGACGACGATGACGACAGCACCAGCGAAGACAGCGATGACGACGAAGATAGCGCCAGCGACGAAGATAGCGCCAGCGAAAGTTATGACGACGACGACGACGACGACGACGACACCTACAGCAGTGAAGGTGACGATGAACGTGCTCAAAATCGCCACAAGAAGCAGCAAAAAGAGATGGAACTGCGTTGCGAGAAGAACAAGGCGACGCTCGCGGATATCAAGGCGACTATCCAGTCACTCACAACGACAATGGCAGCCGACGCGACTCTTGCGTCCAACAAGTTCATGAAGAAGCAGCTCGAAGAAATGAAACAAAAACAGCGCGAGATCGAGTACCGTCTTCGCGTCGATGAGAAGAAGCGCGATAAGTTGAACGTGAAGGAGTTCAAAACACTTCTGCGAAAGAAGAATTCCACAAACGACCTCCGCTATTTCCGCCGCCATATGACACCCGCCCAGCAGCAAAAGGTGATTCAGGACCTCAAGCAAATCCACGCAGTCAGCATCATTCAGAAACCGTACCGACTTTCCCTTCTGGAGACCGACATTCCCATCGGATTCAAGGCAATCGCCATGCGGAAAATCAACTCGCTGCGTCACATGGAGCCCGGATGTGGTGAGTATTACAAGGTCAAAAACTGGGTCGACACCTTCATGAAAATCCCCTTCAACAAGACGAGGAACCTCCCCCTCACGATTGAAGACGGGCTGGCGCGTTGTAGCGAGTTCATGGAAGCGTCAAAAACCACACTCGACCAGGCGGTCTACGGCCTCAACGACGCGAAACTCCAGATTATGCAGATGGTCGGTCAATGGATTTCCAATCCTGGCGCAATGGGAAGCGCCATCGCAATCAAGGGTCCGATGGGAACCGGCAAGACGTCGCTTGTGAAGGAGGGTATCAGCAAAATCCTCGGCCGCGATTTCGCGTTCATCGCGCTTGGTGGTGCGACGGACAGCAGCTTTCTCGAAGGACACTCTTACACGTACGAGGGAAGCACCTGGGGCAAAATCGTCGAGATTATTATCCAGTGCGGTTCGATGAACCCCGTCATCTACTTCGATGAACTCGACAAAATCAGCGAAACGGCCAAGGGCGAGGAAATCGTCGGTATCCTGACACACCTTACCGACACCAGCCAAAACTCGCAGTTCCACGACCGCTACTTCGCGGAAATCGACTTTGACTTAAGCAAGTGCCTGTTCATCTTCAGCTACAATGATGAAAGCAAGGTGAACCCGATTCTGCTTGACAGGATGTATCGAATCAACACATCGGGATACAACAAGAAGGACAAGACGCAAATCGCACAGAAATACCTGATTCCCAATATCTGCGCACAAGTCGGATTTCGTGAAGGCGATATCGCGATCCCCGACGCGGTCATCGAACACATCGTGGAGAATTACACGGAGAAGGAGGAAGGTGTCCGCAATCTGAAGCGGTGCTTGGAGGTCGTGTATCGCAAACTCAACTTGTATCGTCTCATCAAGCCGGACACCCCGCTGTTTGAGAAGGACATGTCGCTGAAGGTGTCGTTCCCGTTTGCGGTGACAAATGAAGTCGTGGACAAGCTGGTGAAGCAGGTGAATGATGGTAAGAGGATGAATTTGAGTTTGTATTTATGAGCGAGCGAATAAGTGAATGAAATGAACGGAACCGGCGGGACGAGCGGTGAGTGAAGTGAATGAAATGAACGGAACCGGGTGAATGAAATGAACGGAACCAGTGAGCGAATCGGTGAAGCGTGTGAATGGAATGAAATGGAATGAAATGGAATGAAATGGAATGAACGAGCGAAGCCGGTGAGTGAAGTGAATGAAATGAACGGAACCGGGTGAATGAAATGAACGGAACCGGGTGAATGAAATGAACGGAACCGGGTGAATGAAATGAACGGAACAATATAAAGAATTTTTTATTATTATTATACGTCGCCCTTGAATGTCACACCCCCCCCTTTCCGTGTATTTCCATAATTTTTGGAACGGTTTTATCGAAAAAACCGATGCGATAGACACAACATTTTTTATGAAACTCCTCGAAAAAACGTATGAAAGACCGATTCATATCAGCACAGCACCAAACACCGCCGACATTCTCGTCGAATCTATATTCGGACACAATTCATATTTACACTATAAGAAATGGAACACAACGATATTATATACAGGAGAAACCAATTATCATAATGTTACGGATATAGATAAATATGACTGCGTTCTCGGATTTGAAGAAACCGGTGGAAAGTTTGTGAAATGTCCGCTCTACATTCTGTTTTTGCTTTCAAACCCCGTGATAATAAGCCAAATCACTGGCACACGCACTGGCCCGAACTCCTCGACTATACCTCCAAATATCGCATCGGTTATTCTTTCAAACGTACACGGCAGCGAAAGGTTGGCGTTTTTAGCCCATCTAGAGAAGAAAATCCCGGTGAATTATGGCGGGAAATACAAAAACAATATCGGACGCGTTGTCTCCGGACAATTTAATTCTCCGGAGATGACGGATTTTTATAGAGGTGGGAAATTCGCGATAACGATGGAGAATGGTGACCGGCCTTATTATATAACGGAAAAAATCGTGAATGGGTTTCGGTCGGGGGTGATTCCGGTGTATTGGGGGACCTCGAAAATCAGCGAGTATTTCAATCCGCGTCGATTTCTGCGATTGAAAAGCGCGTCGCAGGAGGATATGGATGAACTCGCAAACGTGATGGCGACGATGACGAACCAGGAGTATTTTGATATAATTAGCGAACCTGTTTTGACGCGACCCATTGGTGATGTGTGCGAGGAAATCTTGGCGTCTGTAAAAAAAATACTTACCTCCTCCTCGGTCGGTTCCCTTACCTCCTCCCCGATGTCGTCGTCGTAGTCGTCCGTCGTCCTCGCGGGTTTATCCCCAATGGGTGTCTGGATCATAGTTGGAATCATTGTCGATGTCCTCCATCATCTCAATGGCGCAAGCTGCGGCGCGCCCTTCAGCGATGTCGAATTGCTCGTGCCACGCCGCAGCAGCCTTGGCCTGGTCTGCGTAGTATTGGTTTTGTTCGCGTTCGTAGTTCGCGTATCGTTGTCTGGCGTCCTCCTTGTCAGCTGCGAGTGCTTGCTCCTCCCACGCAAACTCTATTATCGACTCTTCTGTCAAGACTTGGTCCACAAATTCGTCGTTCACGTCGTACGTCTCCACGAAAATCTCCTCGCGATTCTGAATTACGTGAACTTTGACTTCGTATTTCCCACTGCCGCTGCCGCCGCTGCTGCCGCCGCCGTCGATTTCGTGTATCCCGACGACGTATTCGTTCGAGTCCATCGCGTCCTTTTGTGCGTGGAACCAGCGCGACGCGCAAAACTCGAGAAGCGCCAGTCGGCGTATGTGTTCAATTGCCTTGCGGGAATCTTCGGCGTGTTGAATGATTTGACCGATCGAGTCATCAAGTGCGGCTTGTAAGGCGAGGATGAATTGTGTGCGTAGTTGGAACAAATTGCGATTGACCTCTTCAAGAATGTTTCGCGACATGGTGCGGTGATGCTGTTTGGCTTCAGCGTCCATCTTCATCAAGTCGACCGAGAACGAATTCATTGGCTGTTCAAGTTCATCCTGTGTGGTCTGGAGAGAGACCTGAATCGCGGTCGCGACGCGGCGATTGCCTTTGTGCGCCGTTTTTCGGTGGCGTTTGTTTGTCACGAGCATTGTGCGGAATCTTTCAAGAGCAGCCAGTGTGGAATTCACGTTGTTGTCGGGGATGTAAAGACTCTGGCATTCACTCCCGACCTTGCGAATGAAATCGCGGTGCTTGACGGCGCATTGACTTGCATGAAACTCGTGAAGTGGGACACAAATCGGCGCGTAGTCAACTCTTGCGTCGGGGGTATTGAGTGAGTGCTCAAACTCATTCTTCATGCGGTTCACAAGTGTCACGTATTCCTGGATTCGTTTTTTCAATTCCTTGGGGCCGCGAACGGGGAGACGGGTGATGGGAATGATCTCCTCCTCTTCATCGTCGGCATCAGTATTGGTCTTGGTCTTGGTCTTGGTCTTGGTCTTGGTCTTCTTGGTACGGGTACGGGTAGCGGTAGCAGTAGATGTCATTGTTGTCTTGTTGATGTGGAACGCTATATTTCACATCAATCAGTAAAATCATTTCAATTTTCTCCGGTCGTTCGCCGGTTAGCCGGTTCGCCGGTTCACTTCAGACACCGGAGTCAGAGGTACGGTTGCCGCCGCGTGTATTCAAATAGTTGATTTGTTCGGGGGTCATACAAACACAACCGGTGCTTGTAGAATAAGGGGACGGGCAACATTCCGGCTTGCTCTTATTCTTGGCGAAAATAACCAATTCGCCGTTTTTCAACGGTTCGTCGGCGGTATATGCTGCGCCAGCATTATTGAGGGTACCATAACCGAACTCGGACGCATACGTATTGGCCTTCGTCACCCACATTCCCGCAACATCGCTATTCTGGACCTCATTTACATCTGAACCCAATGTCGTCATGCCTTCTTTGGTGCCAGTCGTGATAAACCCTTGACGAGGCTGTGCTCCCACACCACCGGCACCGAACGTATTATTGAAAACCGCCCTAATGTCGCCAATATTCATAAAACCAAGCTTTTTATTTTCTTGTTGGTTTGCGGTATCATTAACCGATTGGACCAGTGCGGGAATCGTCTTGGCATTAGCGTCTATAATATCCTTTTTAGCCTGTAATACAGATTGATTCGAACCGGGAGGACCTGGATCCGTGTTATTGAGTAACCCTTCTGTTACGACATCTGATGCGGGGCACGACGATTGACCCGTCATCATATCGAATATAGGAAACCTACAGCAACCGCATAATACATTGGCCCCAATAAATAATGTTATAATAACAAGAACAACGATTTTGTAATCCATAACCGACAATACACTTATAATAAATAAATAGATAATTAAATAACCATCAACAGCCATCAACAGCCCCATCCCCATTTCCTAAATAATGATATATGTCATCATCGTATGATAATTATGGTGAAGGCAACCTGCTCGTTCTTTGCCGTGTAATTTGACGAGAAACAATACCAAGCATAATAAGCGGAATCGCGATTGTGAGGAAAACGGCGATAGCGGCGATAGCCAGGACCCAACCAACAAACGGAATATACCATAGCGCAATAATAACAGCAATCATTATCACCAATATAACAATAACGACTTCATAGATAGACCCGATGAGTGAATAAAATGACCATAATACGCCTATCATCGTTAGTAAAAATGTTGCTAGAATACCCTTTATTTTTTGGAAAAAATCCACCATTTTAATCAACATATTTTGAATCGGAATAATGATGTTTTGAATACGGTAAAAAACCGTGATGAATATTTCCTTAAGCGCGTCGCGCATCCGGTTGAACAACAAACGAAATCTCTCGATCACATCCATAATCTTCTTGAAAATTTTCATAACAGCATTGAAGATAACATATACCATATTCGCACGTTGGTCGAACGCACCTTTCGCCGATCGCGCACCACACTCTGCGAAATTCTGTGTGGTGTATTCAATTGGACTCACGCCCTCCGGTGCATTAATCCAGCCGGCGAATGGCATAACATCCGGACGACATCTGTATAAAGGCCAGTCACGTTTCACATCAAGTAGACTGTTTTGTATTTGTAAATATGTGATACACACCATAAAAAGAAAACATACAAAACACACCTTCATGATATCAATTCCATACCGCCCTGAAAATGTATTGTCGCCATATAAGTAATTTAATTTATCGATAACCGGTTTTTCTTTGATTTTATTGATTTGGTCTTCAGTTCGCCCGAAAGCCGATAAAAATGATTTATTAAATGTTTCTACACCTTTATTTAACGCATTCGTTCCGAGTTTGTTCGCAACATTTCCTAAATCTGTGAAATAATTATATGACGCAGATATAATCCAGTTTGTTATATCAGCCATACTATCTCATAAAGATATATTTTACACATATTGTTTATTTCAATATGTATAAATATAGTGTGTCTACACGGTCCTTAGTACCCTAGTACCCTAGAAAAAGCTCACATTCTTGTTGATTTGACCTGGAAGTCCGTGTCCGAATAAAATCATATAAATAAGAACAAATGCCGCAATTACGAGAGAGCGGTCTTCGGCGACAGCTTGAGGTTGGTTCAGAACAAACCTCATCATTAAAAAGATCGCGATACCGATCATCGCAGAATGTGCGAGCATAATTAATCCACGTTCAGTTACCATTTGATGTAGTATTTTATAAATAATAGTAAGATAATAATCATCGTCCCAGAGACCGGACCATTTGTCCGAATACGCCGCCCCACATACTCTGCATCGTGTATAGACTGCCCTGCAGAATAAACATAAGTGTCGCAAAAATAGCGACCAATTTATTAATCATATCGCGCAATGCGATAATAATCTTTTGAAGCCCGATTAATATATTTGAAAAAACACCGAAGATATTTTTGACGAGACCCATAATTTTATCACGAAGGCCCCCGATAAACGATCGGATACTCTCGGTGTCTTTAACGATTTTACCAGCCACAGACCCTACGAGCGAAATCACGTGGTTGAGCGGCATCATTAAATATGACATATAACTGCTTTGAGTCGACTGGATACATTGCATAAAATTGTCACCGACATCATGTCCGAATAATTTCGCAAAGGGCATAATTGCGGGACTACACCGATACAGCGGCCAGTTGTCTTTAACTTTTTTCATTCCGATTGCTAAAATGTTCGCAATATATAATCCTAAAAACACAACAATAATCATGATTGTAAATACTATATCTATTGATTTCATTCTAGTGTGCGTGTGCCAGCGACGATATTCCGCGTCTTCAGTTATATAAACCGCATATAATATCTATAACAAAAGTTACGTAGGGTCATGGCGTTATTTTCTATGAAAATACTTTACGCATAACCTTCTTTATATTATAGGCAATGATAGTTGTAAGAGACTGGTCGTGGCGCGGTTTGCGTGAATGGCGACCGCGACCGTGACTGTGACTGTGACTGTGACCGCGACTACGGCCGCGGTATATATGTTGATGCTTACTAAATCTCACTTTACGGCCGCCTTTTTGTTCGATATATGCGTCATTCGCACCATTCGACAAAGCTTGATTATTTATAGATGTAAATAAGGCATTTTGTGCTCCTGCACATTGTGGCCCGCTAGAGCACGTGGACCCCACTTGGGGAATCGGGATTGCTTCAGAAGAACCGCCTTTCTGGTATTTACGACCTTTATATGTTCGAATAAATGTTTTCGGTTTCCAGTCGCGCTTACACTTGGTCTGACGACGTGCGCGGCGACTACGACCGCCGCCTGTAAAATTATTCACCGAATTCAGTTGGTTTTGACCGGCTTTCACATTATCCATCGCTGCTTGAGGCGTGGCAATATTGGCCGGAACCTGAATACTGGCTGCGGCATATTCCGGCTGAGTCGGCGTTTCTTGAATATCTAATGGAGGTGACATTGCGTATATATATATGTATATGTATATGTATATGTATATGTATATGTATATATAAATTACCGCTGCGTTCGCGTTTGTTTCATTTGGAAATAATCTATACGTATTACAATACGCTGCTCCACAATGAACGCCGATGAGAAAGAACAACTCCAAAAAATGATTGCGGCGAATGATACGCAGGACCATACCGAGATTCTACGCGAAATCAAACACAGTACCCAAATATACAACGACGTTTCTACAATGATTAAATTAAAACGCGATTACGCCCGTTTAGCAAAATCAAACCCGAAACAATTCGACGCGATGTGTGTATCCCGTTGCGCATTTCTTTTCAAATATTATACTGACATTTACAATCGTCTAAAGACAGGTGAAATTGACCTAAACCTTCTATTCAAAATGATAAACATACTCCGAGATATTGAGGACGGGAAACTGGATCAGCACGAAGGTTCATTTGAAGTCGGGAAGATCCTGAAGAAGATTTATGTGGATAGCGCACTAAAGAGGTCCGAGAATTTGGACGCAGAACATGCGGCGAAGGAGAAACGTGCGGCCGCAACGAAATCGGCGAAGTCGTCATCGCGACCGGCGATTCCAGAGAAAAAGTTGACCTGGGCGGAATTCAAGGCCCGAGAGGCCGCCGCCACCGCCACGCTGCCGCCGTCTACTTCTCCGGCTGACGCTTCGGATTCATAACTACAATTTGCCCGTTCAAGTATGTCGCAAATGAAACCCACGCCACATACGGGATGAGTAAATACGTCGCAAGGCGTGATACATTATAAAATTCCCAGATATTTAGCGTGATAAACACGAGCATTCCCACAATCACGATGAAACTTAAATCAGGTCGCTGATATTTGAAGAATAACTGCGACCACGAGAGATTTAGGACCCACACCACGCAGTAATAGATGAAACCGATGGAACGGACGGACCCGCCATTTTTCAGGAAAATAATACCTGATGCGATAATCATCACGTATAATATCGCCCATACACTCGAAATCACCCACCCGGGTGGGGTCAGGGATGATTTCTTGAGGGATTTATACCATTCGGAATTACCGTTGTTCATTGTAATATACTTATATTGGCATTATAATAATATGTGGCTTGTGGTATAAACAAGTATAAAATTGATTGCGTATTTTGTATATAATTATACAGCATACGTTTTATCGATGCCTCTTAAATTCAAAATCAGTCGGGGTGGCGGCACTGGTCGTGGCGGGTTCGGCGGTGGCGGTCGTGGCGGGTTCGGCGGTGGCGGTCGTGGCGGTGCCTTTCACACTCCTTATAAAGACAGTAACAAGACATCGTCCTCCGCCGCCACCGCCGCCGCTACCGGCGCGGCTCACTCCCGCTCCACCAGTCGTTCGCTCATTATCGTCGAATCCCCCGCCAAGTGCCAGAAAATCGAGTCCTACCTCGGCAAAGATAAGTATATGTGTCTCGCCAGTTTCGGGCATATCCGAGAGATTGAAGACGGTCTGAAATCGATTGATATCGACCACGAATTCAAAACCAAGTTCGCCGTAATGTCGTCCAAGCAGGGCCAGGTCGCGAAACTCCGCGCGGCGATTGCCTCCGCCGATGAGGTCATTCTCGCCACCGACGACGACCGTGAAGGCGAGGCTATCGCCTGGCATTTGTGCCAAGTATTCAATCTCTCGGTAGAGACAACCAAAAGGATTATATTCCATGAAATAACAGAACCCGCCATCAAAGCAGCCGTCGCTGCACCACGAACGATTGATATGTCGTTGGTTCACGCACAGCAGGCGCGTCAAATCCTCGACCTCGTTGTAGGTTATAAAATATCTCCCGTATTATGGACGTATGTCGCACATACAAATCTCTCGGCGGGTCGTTGCCAGACTCCCGCATTGCGCTTAATCTACGACAATTATAAGGATATCGAGGGCGCGGGCGGCGCGATAATGGTGTATTCGGTCGCTGGAATCTTTACTAAACTTAATCTTACATTCCATCTCTCGAGAGATTTAGAATCAACCAGCGTTCTTGAGAGATTTATACAGGAAACCGCCGTAGCACCAGACACCGCATTCCGTGCGAAGGTAGGTGCTTCGAAGAAGGTCACGAAGGCACCACCGCGCCCCTATTCTACAAGCACGCTTCAGCAGGCCGCAAGCAATGACCTCCATCTATCACCGAAGGATACCATGTTCGCCGCCCAGAAGTTATATGAAGGAGGGTATATTACGTATATGAGAACCGACAGTAAGGTATATTCCGCGGAATTCGTGACGAAGGCGTGTGGGTATATTCGCGGGCGGTGGGGTGGCGCGGGAACGGGCGCAGGGGACGACCTTATTGGAAATATTGACAGCGTAACCGGCGGGACCGGCGCATCCGGCGGCGGCACAGAAGCAGCCCACGAGGCAATCCGGCCTACTGATATCTCTCGAACATTACTTCCCCAATCTTGTCATCCGAGAGAACACCGGCTGTATTCGATCATCCTTCGTAATACATTAGAAAGTTTGATGGCGCCAGCGATTTGTCAAACCATCACAATGGCGATTCCATCGCCTGTTCCAGTCGCGGGTGCGGGCCCTGACGTTGCGGAATACCGACACACCGCAGAACAAGTCATCAAACCCGGTTGGAAATTGGTTGCGGGGTATGAAGCGGATGCCGCCGAATATACGTATTTCGCGTCGTTGGCCACCGCCGCCGCCGCCACCGCACAGCCGATGCCTTATAAGAAAATCATGACAAAATGCTCGATGCGAAACACGAAATCGCATCATACCGAATCAGGTCTTGTCCAGCTTCTGGAAAAAATGGGGATTGGTCGCCCGTCTACCTTTTCAAGTCTCATCGATAAAATCCAGGAACGCGGATATGTCAAACTCCAGGATGTCCGCGGGAAATCTCTCGAATGTATTGAATATACTATTACAGACGCCGCCGGCGGCAGTATTAGAAAGATAGAATCAAAAATAGAAGTTCGAGAGATTGGCGGTGAAACCCGGAAGCTCGTTATTCAACCTCTAGGCATTATCGTCATCGAGTTCCTCCTGGAGCACTTCGCCCCCCTCTTTGAATATGAATTCACGAAGAATATGGAGACTCAATTGGATGAAATCGCAACAGACGGGATGGTATGGCATGAGCTTTGTTATAAATGCTGGTTCGATGTGACGGCACAATTACAAGAACTTAAAGAGCGAGGGGTCGTAAAGGAGGAAATCAAAATCGACGACCGGCATTCGTATATCCTGAGTAAAAATGGACCGGTCATTAAGTGTCGGGTAACGGACGACGAGGATGACGATGACAACGACGACGCGGACGACGCGGACGAGGACGACGCCAGTGACGACGACAACAGTGTGTCGCTATCGATACATTCCCCGGCCAAAGAAAAGAAACCGAAATTCATATTTAAAGCAGTCCGCCAGGACCTAGACTACGCCAAGATATTGCGTGGTGAATATTCTCTCGCGTATATGATTGGAGAAGAGAATGCGACGGGGGAAGCGACGACTGTCGCGGCGACGGGGATGGCGGCGGCGGGCAGCAGTAGTAGCAGCAGCGGTGGACGAGTTCTAGGCCAACATCAAGGCCAAGATATTGTGATTAAGAGCGGGAAATACGGCGCGTATGTTGCCTGGGGTGGGACAAATATCTCATTGCGGCCCTTATTGGGAATTTCATCATCGAAGGCAGGCAAATATGCGCGAAAAGAGACAAAACAAACAAAATCGGAGTTTGATTTGACATTACAAGAAGTCGTGGCTTTTATTAATAGCTCACGGGGGGGAGTCGCGACGGCGGCGACGACGGCGACGGCGGCGACTGAATCGGAATCGGGAGTTGACGGGGTCGCCGCGGTGGCAGCGACAGGAATCATACGAATGATTGACGAGCATACATCCATACGTAATGGGCGATTCGGACCGTATATATTCTATAAAACGGTGAAAATGTCGAAACCGGATTTTATCCCGTTGAAAGGGTTCGCACAATTACACGGGAACTATGCGACATGCGATATTTCCTTATTAAAAGAGTGGGTGGCGGGAGCCCGTAAAAAATAAATTATTATCGGTATATATCAGTAGACCAAACTATACCTAAACAAACAAATAAATGAATAATTTGGCCGGGCCGGAAGACTTGGTCCCGTCATTTAAGATTTTTTCAATGTTGATTATCATTACGATTGTCATCAAAATGATATTCCAGTATAGTTATATTGAAAATGCCGCGCCCTCATTTAGCGAAATGAAAAGTTTAACCGATGTATCATTGATTAAAGATGAACTCAAGAAGAAAGACTCGAGTGATTTGAAAAAGGATGTCACTGTTTACTTCAAATCCTATATTTTCTATTATTTAACACTTCTTTGGACGTTTTGTCTTATTATTACCATTGTGTCAGTTACATTTAATAAATACAATCCAGATAGACCCGGTTGTATGATGAAGATGAGTCTAATGAATCTTATCCCACTGGCATTATTTATGGGTATAATTATGTGGATTATTTATCAGAATACGATTTATTTTAATAAGATAAATTCGGGTCACGTTGCGGAAAGTTACGTGACATTTGATGTGGCTGTAAATATCCTACTCCTCGCACAGGCAGGTATCATATATGCTTACATTAACCAACAGATGTTATGTTCGGCACAAATGTCGGAATACAGCGATGCACTCGGTAAATACGGGCCTTATATCGCCATGTTTATTGCTCTTATATCAATATGTTGTATGATATTGAACGAGATTATCCTGCGGTTTTTTACTACGGATGGGTAAGGCTCATTCGGCGGCTAATCGGCTCACCGGCTCATTCGCTAGCATTCGCTGGCTCATTCGCTATATACATTTATACGTCAACCCATACTCATTCTCCGTTTCATTCTCCCAAACACCCGATATTTTAATAATAAAATGGTAAAATTGCGGTTTGTCGGTTATATATAAGTCATGTTTCCATACACTAATTACACCATCGCGTAATTGTTGTATGATATCGTAGCGACATCTAGCCGACGCTGCCGACGACGCAGTATGTGTCCGATTCCATTTATCTAATATATCCGCCTCTATTTTTTCAAATATGTCGATTACCATTTTATTATGCGGATGTGCGATGTCAAAATGGCAGTTGTAGATATTATTATTGAAGTTTTTCTCGGTGGTTCGGACATTCAATTCAAACTGGATGTATATTCCGTTCATAATAAAGTCGCTAGTCGAATATGTAATCCGATTAAATGTGCTATTTGGAATATGAGTATTCGCTTTTTTGTCTGTGAAATAGACGAGTTGGGTATTAAATTCCCCGGGGGATATAACTACGTTCATGACGTGCGCGGGTTCGGTTATGTAATGTCAATGAATTCGATTTAAGTGATGTTGTATTGAATCGATTGATGTTGTTGAATCGATTGATGTTGTTGAATCGATTTATGTTGTATTGAATCGATTTTATTATTCTAGGTGTATATAATATATACCCCCGACGCATTCCATGAAGGCATATCCCATAACGAATTATACGCGGAAAATGGCGAAAAAGATAGGTGTCATCGTAAAACCGTCCACGGTCCCGGACAAGAAAATCGATGTGTATCGAAAGTCGCGTAAAATAGCGAGTGTTGGTGCGCGTGGAATGAACGATTTCCCGACCTATATTCGCACCCGCGGACTTGCCTATGCGAAGACGCGGCGGCGTCTCTATAAAATGCGGCACGAGAAAGACCGGCATATCAAGTGGTCAAGGGGGTGGCTGGCGGATAAGTTGTTGTGGTAAGCGACGTCCCGACCGGCCGCGGACGGAAAGTCATATAAACCCGAAACGTGAATACTTATTACTGATTCCATTCCATTCCATTCCATTCCATTCCATTCCATATGAAGTTCTTCGAAAGTCACTATGACGAATACGTCCGTGAAGTAGAACGATTATCGCTTCAACCCAGTGTTAAAAAAATATTATCATCGTTCCCAACAAATATCACAGACTTACCCAATATTATTTTTTATGGACCGAGTGGTATTGGTAAATATAGCCACGCGTTATATATGATATCCAAATACAGCCCCTCGCGAATGAAATACGAAAAACGGATGGCCGTTTCTTACAACAAGGACACATTTTTTATCAAAATCAGCGACGTCCATTTCGAGGTAGATATGGCGCTGCTCGGCTGTAATTCAAAGCATATTTGGAACGAAATATATAGCCAAATCAATGATATTGTGAGTTCGCGGGGTAGCACCACCGCGTTCATCATGTGTAAAAACTTCCAGAAAATCCACAGCGAGTTATTGGAAACATTCTATAGTTATATGCATAACGACAACGAGTTTGTTTGTTTGAAATTCATTATTGTCACAGATCATGTCAGTTTCATCCCAGATAATGTCATTCAACGATGTAAGATGATTCCATTCAAACGACCCACGATGAATGCGTATAACAAATGCCTGTTTGGTGAAACCTCCTCCGCAGACGCATACCAGGTGATTAAGAAAATGCCGATTCGTATCACCAGTAAATTCGAGCTCGATAAAATAACGAATATTAAGGCATTGAAGGCGAATATAAGTGAACTTATTGTTCCGCATGAGAATATATGTAACAGTCTTATCGATATTATATTATCACCGTCATCGCATCTGAAATTCGACGCATTGAGAGATATTCTATATGACCTTCTAATCTACGATATCAACATCCAGGAATGCGTTTGGTTCATTATAGAAAAACTGATAAAAACGGGTGCTTTACAACCGGAATATATGGATGACATCATGATTAAGATGTTCGTGTTTTTTCAGTATTTCAATAATAATTACCGCCCGATATATCATTTAGAGAATTTCATACTAGTATTAATATGTAAGATACACGGATTCAAACATCAATGTATCCCGACACAATCGTCGCAGCATTAAAAACGCTTGGATTTACCGCAACGGACGGCGGCGGCGGCAGTGCACCGAAATCTCTCAAAGAATTGAATAAAAGATATCATTTGCTTGCGTTGCGGCATCATCCAGATAAGGTCGGTGACGGCGGCGGCGGAGACAATGACGCAATATTCAAAGAAATCAATGAATCACATAAACGGGTGAAGGAGTATTTTTATTCCGACGACGACGGCAGCGACAGCGGAGGCGGTAGTTATGACAGTATTTTTCAGTTATTTATCAAAACAATACTTGTGAAGATGGCCGGCAATGGCAACGGCAACGGCGGCAACGGCGGCAACGCGGACGCAATACATACCATCATCCAGTCTATTTTAAGTAAAGGCATTCAATCATCCGTGATGCTATTTCGAAAGATGGATAAGTCATCGTGTATGACAATCTACACGATTCTCTCAGAAAACCAAGAATTGTTTTCAATCTCTCGAGAGATTATGGATGAACTCACAAGTATCGTCGAAGAAAAGACCCGCGATGACATCGTGATACGTCTTAACCCATCATTGTTGGATATGTTATTGGACCGGGTGTATATACTCACCGAATGCGGACAAACGTATTATATTCCGCTCTGGCATAGCGAGCTTCATTTTAAGCAGCCCGACGCGGACACGAGTACGAGCACGAACCCGAACCCGAACGGCGAAATCATCGTTTTATGCGAACCCGAACTCCCCGACAACGTTACAATCGATGAACATAATAATATCTATATATCACTCGATGTGAATATTCACGACCTGTTTCGTAACCAAGTTGTCCCCGTATATATCACCGACGAAATCAGGACACACGGATTCGTTTATTATTTACATGCCGGTGATGTGACATGTCAATCGGGAGCACGTCAGTGTGTTTTATTGCGTGGTGATGGCGGCATTGCGGTGTGTCGTCATAAACAGGAGTCCGTGGCCAGCACGAACGATATGTATAAGGTAACCGACCGTGCAAATGTATACGCCATCGTAAAACTAATCTCGTAAATAAAATTCGTATTACAATACAATTATTAGTATTTCAATATTATTACAATTACGTAAAAAAAATGAAACCACCTAGTTTTGATATGTGTCAGCGGTTATAATAATGCGAATAGCGAGCGAGCATACCTGTTAGTAATCCGTGGATATTCTTGAACTGTTTTATTCCGTCCGATTGATTGATTGATGCCTTAGACTTTAGGCCTTGCGAACAATCTTCTTCTTGGAAGCAGCATCACCTCCCGCAGCAGCAGCGACAGCGGGCTTGGGTGCAACTGAAGCTACACGCACAGGCGCAGCAGAAGGAGTCTCGTCTTCGTCTTCATCCTCAATGACAGCCGAAACATTGTCATGGTCCGCATCACCATCACCGTCGCCGTCGACATCGGTCTGAATCACCTGTGCGACAATCTTCGTCTTCTCCTCTTCATCCAACTTGATGTGGCACTTGCCCTTCAATGTCATCTTGGGCTTCACAATCGCCTGAAACAACTTCCAGGTAACGCCAAACTTACCATTGGCGAACCAGATTCCACCGCATTGAATCGACACGGCGATGTGACTGCCCTTCGCAATCAGGTCCTTGGGAGAGAGCGCGGGGTTCGAAGCGTCGGGGAAGACCGGCATCATATCGACATCATACAACTCCAACTCCTTCCACTGGCCGTCCCAGAAGGGCAGCTTCACCTTCAACGTAGGAGCACGTGTCATGTCAGCCTCAAGAGTCTCCTTGTTCTTGGGATACTTGAGGATAGGAGTCCAGAGCGCATCCACGGCGTCCGCGGTCATCTTGGGCTTGCTGAACCATTCCTTGGAATTCACGATTGCGTCTTCCTTGATTTTCTTTTCGAATGCGGCCATATTGGTGATAAACTTCTTCGTAGCGGGAGTCTCGAAACCTTCATTGGGAAACTGGAGTGCGAGGTCGTAACTTACCTTGCCGGTCTTGTCATCGGTGAACTCTTGGACACCCCACGTGAGCATCAGAGGCGACGACAAATTGAGAACCGTGCTGGTCTTTGAATTGATGATACCGACGCTGCGACCGCCGACGGAATTCACCTTGGGTTTAGTATACTTCATATCGGTGAGGGGATTGAAGGAAGCGCCGGAGATAACCATATCAGAAGCCATTGTAATGAAACGAGTAGAACGAGTGTAACGTGTAACGAGTAGAACGTATAGACGGTCGATGTTATATGTATTCATCGTAAATGTTTAAATCAATTTTTTGTGATGGACTGGGATTCAAATGCTAATACAGCGATTCGCTAACTGGCGAATCAGCATTTCTTATTATCGAATATCTTCATGACTTGTTTCACCAACAAATCGAACTCTTCGCGCTGGGACACCGACAATGTATACGTGTCCTTTATTTTCTCCAAAATACTCTGAATACGCACACGTTCCTTCTCGATATCGACCGCCTTTTGCGCCTGGACCTTATATTCGTTCGCGAGGATAGACAACTGCTTCATTTCCGCGGTGTAATCGACGTTCTCTTTCTGAATCAGCGCACTATATTTATTGTAGTGTTTGATGAACTCGGTGGCGACATAACCGCTGATATTACGCGTATTAAAATGAATACCGGACAAGAGACGGACCATTTCATCCTTGTATTCATCCTTGACAAGTTTGGTGTCGACGATTGTCTTCACCTTCTGAATATGGTCGGCCAACTCACCGAGAGATGCGAGAAATGATGGGCGGATAGAATCGAGCAAATGTAAATAACCTGTGTCCGCAATGAGCTTCTTATAATGAGTTTGGATTGTCTGATTAAGAAGCGTGGTTTGGTCGTATAACTTCTTCATATTCAACTGAACTGTTTCCAATTTGGTCTTCTCTGATTGAAGGGTTACGCTAACTCCGTTGTAATTATTGCGGTTTTCGGTCTCAACACGTTGTTGGTCGTCGCTGGTTTCCTTCATTAATTTCAGGAGTTTCTCTTGAAACACGGTGAGCTTCGCGTTGGTTTTCTCGCTGGTCTTGATGATTTCATCGACGACGGATTTTGGCGTCGCGACGACGACGGTGTTGGGAGTGGGCGCGGCCACTGGAACAGGTGCGGCGACGGCCTTGGGCGTAGGTGCGGGCGTAGGTGCGGGAGTCACGGCCTTGGGCGTAGGAGCGGGCGTAGGAGCGGGCGTAGGTGCGGGCGTAGGTGCAGGAGTCACGGCCTTGGGCGTAGGAGCGGGCGTAGGTGCGGGAGTCACG